>Ga0075791_142_pt2 | contig 1060 bp, 2 predicted proteins | sample RifGroC1_FD_67887 | JGI IMG/M metagenome (GOLD analysis project Ga0075791, IMG submission 67887) | Microgenomates (Amesbacteria) bacterium GW2011_GWC1_48_10 | reverse complement strand
ATCTCCTACTCCCTCTCCCATTCTTTCCCCCACCCCGTCCCCGACTCCCAGCCCTACTCCGACTCCTTCTCCGTCCCCGACTCCCAGCCCTACTCCCACTGCCACCCCCAGCCCGACTCCTTCTCCGTCCCCGTCTGCCTCCCCCACTCCGACTCCGATCCCTGTTTATCAATGCCAGCAGGTTAAAGTTTTAAGAGACGGTGTCGAAATCACTCCCGCTCAAATTCAGACCGATGATACCGTCACTTTCCGCGCCCTGGCCACCGCCACCGACACCACCGTCTCCCGCTTCCGCTTCACACTTACTATCGGCGGCGTATCCCAAACCCCGGTCGAAATAGACACTACTCTCGAAAGCGGCTACTTCCAAGCTGACTACACTATTACCGCCACTGAACCCACATCCTATTCGTTAATTGCCACCCCCTTAGCTCCCTAATATGCCCGAAGAAAATCTTCTCACTCCCACCCCGGCAGTCATTGAACCGCCATCTGCCCCTGATACCCCCCAGGTTGATATCACCACCCCCCCCAATAACAACCGCCGTCACCTCATATTGGCTGCCGGTATCTCCGCCCTGCTGACAGTCATCACTGTTGTCACCGCCACCACCCTATATCGCCGCCGTGCCCAGCCGATTCCTCCTCAGCCAATAGCAGCAGAGGAAATCCCTACTCCGACCGTCACTCCCACCCCTATCCCGGATATCTCTTGCACTCTCAGCTTCGATCTCACCCCGGGCCCTACCGCCACCCCCACTATCACTCCCACCCCGACTCCCGGTCCCTCACCCACTCCGACTCCCACTCCCACTCCGGGTCCGTCATCCACTCCCACCCCCGAACCGTCCCTCACCCCATCTCCCACCTCGCCACCCACCACCGGCGAGCCCAACAACTGTAATGGCACCTGCGGCAGTAACGACAACTGCCAGGGGGGCTTATTCTGCTACCAGGGTTTCTGTCGTACTCCCTCCTGTCCTGATGACTCCGATTGTTTCTGTGACTCTCCCACAACCACTCCCGGTCCCACCTCGCCTCCGGGTCCCAGCTCCACCCC
>Ga0075791_142_pt1 | contig 5130 bp, 7 predicted proteins | sample RifGroC1_FD_67887 | JGI IMG/M metagenome (GOLD analysis project Ga0075791, IMG submission 67887) | Microgenomates (Amesbacteria) bacterium GW2011_GWC1_48_10 | reverse complement strand
CCCCGCCGGTAACGCCGGCCCTACCTGGATCATCGCTATAACAGGCGCCATCCTCCTCTCCCTCGGCCTGCTGTTTGCTCTCTAAGTCCAGTTCCCTCCCAAAAAATATACTTTAAAAACCACCCACATTCTGCCCGCCCAACAAGGCCAGCTGGCTACCGGCTGTTTCCCAGCTTGTCTTACCCCCAAATACACACTATAAAACACTGTCTGCATCATCCCCAAAGGCTCCCGGCCGGCAGCTTTCCAATTGACTTGAGTCTCACTTAACCGATAGTCCACCAGATGCAGGGCTTCATGCGCTGTCACATACCTTTTGGCCGCCGTTGGTAAATCCGCCGCCACAAAGGCGTAGTCAAAACAAGCTACTCCGTTAAAACCGGAAATTTCTTTTCTTTCAACCTCAAACACCCGCTTTTCAATCACCTCCCGCCAGTCCGCGGGCATTTCCGTCACTGACAAATCCCACTCTCTATCCTGCCCTAATGTTTCAACCGCCACCTGCATACAACTAAAATTCCCCCTCTCGTTCACTGACGGACATCTCCGGTTTGCCACCTCCAACCCTAATATCACCAAAAGCAAACCCCAAATCATTACCGCCCCAATTATTATCATTTCTTTTTTCCCTTTCCCACTCATCCTGTTAATTCTAAACCATTAACATAATTTACCGCATCAGTGCCACATCCTCCTCTCCCTCGGCCTCCTCTTCGCCCTCTAGCCCCAATCAATATACATCCTCATGCTTACCAATATGGAAAACTACAATGTAATCCGCCTCAAAAGAGACTAGCACCCGAATACTCATGTCTACCGAAACAGACCACCATTCTTTCCCGTGATACTTGTGTAACCTTAAAGAAGGATGGCGAGGATTTTCCAGCAATAATCTCAATTGCTTGAAAACTTTCTTTTTCAGATCCCTATTTCCCCTAGTTATCTTCGAGTATTCCCGCTTGAAAGATGCCGTAAGTCTCAGCTCCATAAATTACCACCTCAAAAGCAGTCTCTCCAACTCCTGCGCATCTTCCACCGCAACGTACTTCCCTCCTGCCACTTCCTTTTTTCCTCTCTCCCACAACACCCTGTCTCGAGAAACCGCCTGAATAGACTCAGCCCGGGAAAAGTAAGTCGCCATCAGCATCCGGATAAAATCCTGCACCGAAATACCGATTCTTTCAGCTTCCTGCCTGGCATTGGCCAAAATTCCGGCAGGCAAGTTTATCTTAATAGTTGCTGAAGTATTGTCCGCCATATGTCCTCATAATAGCACTAACCTGGCCCCTGTCAAGGCCATTGACATTTCTCCCGGGCCAACTTAAAATACGCCTACAATTGACAACGCTATGAAGCAGTGCCAGTAGAAACTTTGGCGTGACACCAGACATCCTGCGGTTGATGAAAGCAGGACGCAGCCAAAGAATCGAATTACCCTGTGGAGCGGGTCCGACAAAATCGGACACGGGAAAAGCCCGAGACAGCTTATAGAATGTGTCGGCAAACGGAGCATTCGATGAGGCTACTTAAGCTTGATTGAACCATCCCCTTTCCGAGGGGATTTTTTATCAAGAAAACTTGGTAGCAAAACAAGGTGGTACCGTCCTGAGCAAAGTCGAAGGGCCCTTGTAAGTATCTAAGAAATTAGATATTTGCCAGGGCTTTTTTTATTGCTGGAGTAGCCAATATGAAACACACAAAACCCAAAATCATTCTTTTTGGACCCCCAGCTGTGGGTAAAACCCACATCGGAAAGCTCCTGGCAAAGGAGTCTGGTCTAACATTCTACGACGGAGACAACGAAATGACCCCGCATGAAAGGGGCCTGGTCTCTCGTGGACAATGGGACGACAAAAACCGCCAAACTTTGCTTACCCGTATGGCTCAAACGATCAATCAACTTGATTCAAATAGCCCAAAAGGAGTTGTAATTTCAGTCGCTCTCACCCGGCAATGGATGCGCGAATTCCTAAATGACCAATGCGGGCCGCTTAATTTCGTCTTAGTTAGATCAAGTCTCCTAAATAACGAGTTGGAAAACTTAGTTTCCACCCGCCATCACGAAGGACATCCAATCACTGTCGAATCGTTCCGTAAATTCACGTCCCAATTTGAATCACCTGCCATGCCGCATCTTACCTTAGACAATCCTCAAGATGAAAACCAGGAACATATCCTAAAAGACAGAATCCATCAGCTTATGAAGCAGCTATCCATCACCGACTAATATGGACCTCGAAAAACTCACCCAAATCATCCGTCATAAAAGTAAATCCCTCCCGGAGGGGGTTAATATCATATCCCCGGAAGAACTCCCCTCAGAAACCAAGGCCGACTGGCTTATTACTTTGTTGTCCAGAATGTATGTAGAGCATGGCATCACCAAGCACCGCGATCAATTGGTTGTAGACATCGACTCAGGAAACTGCCGGATATGGTTCGCCACTAAAGACAACTTACCCATCGGTTCTGCCGCCCAAGTCAAACAATCAGACCAAGCGGTCGAGATTGGTCGAGCAGTATCTTTAACAAACGGTGTCGGGGGCTTGCTTATGCTTTTAGCCGCTAGCGACCATTTCTCTCGCTCAGATCAACCCCTGGTAGCCGAAGTCAGAATCGCGGACGATTTCATGGGAATTCCCTCCGGAGAAGCTACCCAGGTCATCTGTTTCAAACATCTGGCCATGATACCTCACGCTTGTATCCCCGCCTTCAACCACGGCCAACCCAACCGCCAGGAAATGTTTGTCTTCTCCTCTTCTCAGCCGTTCTCTGACAGCGAACCGGCTTTCCTGCCGGATAAACAATCTATACTTGGCCTCCTGGCCTCAACTGCGCTTAAACTTATTACCAGCCGCTTCCACCCTAAACTTACTGTCCGCACCTCCCCTGATCCCCAACCTCACCGCCGAGGCTGGGAAATAGCTCGCACCCGGCCCTTCTCAGTCTTAATCCCAACCTCACCCCCCACTAAATTAGAAACAGCTGTCAATAAAGCCGAAAAAGAATCGCCTTTCACCCTCATTCCTCTCGAACTGCACCCCTCATCCAGCCCAGCAGTTTTAGAATGTCTAAACCTGGGTTTCATTCCCTGCGGCATCGACCGCCAACCCGGTCCCCAAGGACATCCGGTCTTGCTCCTGGGTAAACTGCGGCCAGGTACTCTTCTGGCACCTTTACAACTTGCCCACCATCTCCATCCCGACGAAACCCAAGCAGTTAACTTAATTGACCGGACCTTCAGGGCCCGCTTACGCTAACCATATGAACCCTATTCAATCAACCCTCCATCACCTTATCTCCTTTCCTACTATCACGTCAGATGTTAAAACCAATGATCAGGCTTTGAGATGGTGCCAAAAATTCCTGGCTGATAATAATATCAAAAGTCGATTGGAGGAAATCTCCGGCCGGCCACTCCTTCATTGGGGAAGCCCTCCTCAAAAGGCCGAAATCATGATCAACTCCCACCTTGACGTCGTCCCCGGCTCCACTGCTATCTTCCGTCCTAAAACAATAGGTTCACGTCTCTTTGGCCGTGGAGCCGCAGACACCAAAGCTGCCGTCGCCACCCTAATCAGCCTTGACCCTCAGTTTATAAAACTGGCTACCCGTAAAAAAATTCTCTTTTCTCTAGTCTGTGACGAAGAAACCGGAGGGTCTTCCACCAAAGAGTTCATTTCCCATATTCCCCGGCTGAAATTTGCCTTATTCGGCGAACCAACCAACCTAAAAATTGTCAATCAAGCCAAAGGTATCATGCAGGTCCGAATCACCGCCTCAGGTGTTGCCGCCCATGGTTCCCGCCCCTGGCAAGGTAAAAATGCCATCGAACTGCTCACCTCCCAATTATCAAATTTTCTCAAAAGCCACCCTACTCCCACCCGGGAAACAAAAAACGCCACTTTCAACTTCTCTCTCATCTCTGGCGGCTCCGCCATCAACCAAGTCCCGGATTCCTGCCAAATTTTAATCGACATCAGATTTCATCCCCAAGACCGTCCCCGCGATATTCTCAAAAACCTGAAATCTTTCTTCCCCCAATGTAAAATCGTCCCTCTCAAAATCGAGTCGCCGATTTTTTGCGACCCCGACCACCCATTATCCCAACTCCTGCGAAAATGCCTGAGATCTACCCGCACCAAAGCGGAATTTGCTTTCGAGCACGGCAGCTCAGACGCCCGGCACTGCACCGCCCAAAAAATTCCCGCCTTGGTGTTCGGCCCCATAGGAGAAAATCTGCATCAAGAAAAAGAATGGGTCAACATCGAAAGTCTCCCTAAATTTCAAAAAGTATTAGAATCATTCATCCTTAACTGTTAAAATCATCACATGGACCGACTCCGGCAAAAAACTCAACATCTACAACGGCATTGACCCCACCAATGTCCACGTCCATTTGGGCAACGCTTTCCCTTTAAGAAAACTTCAGGTGTTAGTCGACCTGGGCCACCAAGTCACTTTCCTAATCGGCGATTTTACAGCTCTGATTGGTGACACTTCGGACAAAGACACCGAGCGCCCGGTCCTAACTTACACCCATATCGAAGCCAACTTCCAGACCTACAAAGACCAGGCAGCCAAAATCCTGGATTTCTCAAAAGTCAAAGTCGTTCATAATTCCGAATGGTTAAAAAAACTTAACTTCGAGGACGTAGTCAAGCTCACCCGCCACTTCACCTTAAACGACTTTATCTCCCGTGAACTCATCAAAACCCGCCTAACTGAAGGTAAATCTGTCTCCCTACCTGAAGTTTTATATCCCGTCATGCAGGGCTATGACTCGTATTTTATGGATACCGACTTGCAAATAGGCGGCACCGACCAGACTTTCAATATGCAGGCCGGCCGCACCCTGCAAAAAAACTTGCGCGGCAAAGAATCTTTTGTCATGTCTCTGGCCTTCCTCACTGGTACCGACGGCCGCAAAATGAGTAAGACCTGGGGTAATGCCATCTGGCTGGATGATCCTCCAGAGGAAATGTACGGCAAAGTCATGTCAGTAAAAGACGATCTTATTATCGAGTATTTCACACTGGCAACTAATGTATCACAGAACATCATCGGCGAAGCCAAAACCCGACTGGGTTCTAGGGAAAACCCCATGCATCTCAAAAAAGAGCTCGCCCG
>Ga0075791_146_pt1 | contig 6593 bp, 7 predicted proteins | sample RifGroC1_FD_67887 | JGI IMG/M metagenome (GOLD analysis project Ga0075791, IMG submission 67887) | Microgenomates (Amesbacteria) bacterium GW2011_GWC1_48_10 | reverse complement strand
CATTTCAAAAATGCTCGCATGCTTTCCTCTGTTCCTTCACAAACCATCTCCACCCTGCCATCAATGAGATTTCGAGCCCATCCGGTGATGCCCAGCGCCTTTGCCTCTTTTTGCGCAAACCTCCGGTACAGTACGCCCTGTACTCGTCCAGATACGAATATACGAACTCTTATCATCGAAGCCCCAAAGCGGCAGACACGAATGCGCCCAAGGAAATGTTATATCCCCAGAGAGGAAGCGCTTTCTCAAAAAAAGCCCAGAGGCCAAGCGTTACCACTCCCAGTACGAAGAAGCGTGTTTGCCATTCATCGGACATACCCAGTATATAACGGAAACGGTACAATATTTAGAAAGAAAACACAAGAGCTGTTGCTGCGCCCGCCATGAGCACGAAAATAATGAGCGCGGGGAGGAATCCCGGCGTGCGCACGATATATTCTGGCTGCAGCTGCCCGATTTTTCTGGCCCGAACAAACAGCGCTACAATCACCAATCCTTCGATTGTTCCGATGATTATGCCAACAACGCTCAATACGAAAATAAATTCTCTAAATCCCAGCAGATACAGCGCAAGAGGGGCAAGGGAAGCGATAGCTATGGAAAGAATGCCTGGAACGTGCCAGTCGCGCCTGAGAGAATTTTTCAGATAACTCCCCATAATCAAAAACGAATCTCCGATTGAAACGAGGCCGAAAAACGCTCCCAGGGCAATGACTGCTGTCCCAAGAAACGGAACCAGCCCTGCCAATGCTTCAGGAGAAGTGTATTGCCCGGAAACTCCAACCACGGAAAGGGAGAATACCAGGTAGAGTCCTATGGCGGCCGCAGAGGCGGTCTTAATGAGGTTGCCAAACCTTTGTTTATCACGCTTTTCCCGAAATAGTTCTGCTATCTCGGGGATCGCATTCCACCCGATAAGAGAAAACAAGATGATGCCAAAGGCAACAAACGGACTCGCTGCGGGAAACAGCGGGATATTTGCAAGCGAGATATGGGGTGCCGCAATGAAAAAAATCAATCCCATCGTGAGGAATAAAGCCGTGGTTGTGATAAGTTCCACGCGAGCAATAAGCTTAATCCCGGCCCCCATGAGAAGCGACAAGGGAGCCCAAAACAAAATATGATACCAGGGAGCGGGCAAAGTGAGAACCGAAGAGAGAACAATTTTAAGAAAATCTCCTCCTATAATCAGAAACACAAGGAGCACGCCTATGGTTCCCGCGATCGTGGAAAACGTAACGAGCGCCTTTCCCCAAAAACCGAGGTATAGACTGGCGTAGCCGATGAGCCGATGTTTTCCGGGAGTACGCAAGCACACTTCCCCAAAAAACAGGTGAAGATACGTTACGCAGATTCCCAGGAGGAGAAAATAAAAAAGGCTTGCAAAAAGCCCGCTCTGAACAATCGCAAAAGGAAGCCCGAACATCCCGGCTCCCACAATAGTCCCAATGAGAGTAGAAAGCGCAAGAACAGAGGGGCTACTCATCATCGGTACACGCGGTATCCTTCACGCACCTGTTTTGCCACCCTCACTCCAACCTCCTGCCGCTTTTTAACGGCTGCGATCTTCTTGTGATCTTTCTCTATGGAAGCGAGCGCCTGGGAGAACGATTTTCCTCCTCCTTCAAACCGAACCGTGTCGCCTTTCTTCATCGGAACCGAAAACCTCACCACCGCAACCCTAATCTTGTCGTAGTAATGCGTCACCCTCCCCACAAGCTTGCTTTGAGCCCGTCGAATGGGCTTCTCTTTGTTGGGTTTCGGGGGTTTTACCTTCCTTGATGTCGCCTGTTTTTTCACAGGCCCCTTCTTTACTTTCATGTATCCAAATATACCATAGTATCCTTAGCTTAGCTAAGGTGGAGCATCTAATCTAAAGAGTATGACTTTGTTCTGGACGATCTAGAATCTACCCAAAAAATTTGCCTTGATCTTGTTTTTTTTCAATAAGCCCAAAATCAGGTTACTTCGTATCGCCAAAGCATTCTCCACTGAAATCGTCCTGCTACCATTTGAGCTTGTTCTCGGCTGTGTAACTGACCCCTGTATTCCTACAACTGCACCGCTTGGATCAAAAACGGGTCCTCCACTCATCCCAAACAGACCAACGTCTCGAACAAGAAATCCATCATGTTTCCTTGTTCGTCCTTGTCTATTATTGCTATTGCTAACTCCTTTATCGAGCACAAATGTTGGCTGAAAATATCTGCGCACACGTCCAACTTCCAATCTACCCTGTGCGTCTGTGCTGATTTCTGCCAAAGGATAACCACTAACACAAACCGATCTACCAATATTCGGAGTGTTTTTTGAAAGACGGAGATATTCGGGGGTTTTTAACTCTATCTTCCCAATATAAATATCGGCGTCATCGTCACGGCACACCTCTGTAATTTCTAGCCACGGATTTTGAAGATTCTCCGGTAATTTTCCGATATAAAGAAATTTTGTGTTTTGATTTGCCTCATCAAAAACATGGGCTACTGAAACGAAATATCCTCGCGAATTGATGAAAAATCCCGTACCGGCGACACCAACCTGCATCTGTTGTGGTAATAGCTGAACCACACGAAAAATTGGGAACATTGCCCTTTGAACAATTTTTATTGATTTTACAAACATAATTTTATACTTTTATATCAACATTTTTTTCTTCGATTTCTTTGATCTTCGCAATTTTTTCCTCGTACTCGCGCTTCAATCGTTCGGCAACTTTCTTTTCTTTTTCGACCTCATCAAGCTCCCGAATAATTTCGGCGCTTCGTTTGAGAATCAAATCTCTAATTTTTAGGACTTCTTCTGGCGAACGTTTATTTCTCTCAACCATAACCTCTGCTATCGCCTCGGCAATATTCCATGCCCCATAAAAAACATGGTCTTTCGTATTGGCAAACCCAGGAAAAGAGATGTTGGTGAAAACATGGATGCCAGTTTCTTCGTCAACATTCTTATCTTTCAAAACATCGTCTGTTTTCAGATCGACGAAACTGTGATCCACTTTAAACCGTTTACCGTTGACGGTTATAAAGTAAGTTTTTTTGATGTGACTCTTTTTCGGTTTTCGCCCGTTTTCGTTCTGTGGGATCGGCTCTTCTTCAATTGTTACTACTTCTCTAGGATCACGTTTTTCTATTTCCAGATCGGCCATGCCTTCGTGTTCTCCTTCCTTTATTTTCATTTTCTCTTTCAAGTCTGGAAAAGCATATTCTCTAAGTTGCGGAATTTTTTTGATCGCTTTCATTATACTGTCTTTTTGCGCTTCAAGTTTATCAATGATCCCTTGATCAATTTGAGTCTTACGCATTGAGGTTCTTGCCTCACGCACAAGCTCTCGCATGAAGTTCCAAAAAATTCCTTCCTCATTGACAATTTCCTGATACAGAGGAGATTCCTGAATAAATTCACGCTTGTTATGGGTAACGGGAACATGATCAAGATGAATTTCTCCTGTAATTTGTCGTGCCTCGGGGTGAGGATTAAAACCAAGTTTTGCGAACTGTATGACTAGGCGACCGCGACGAAAAACTCGAAATCCATATTCTCCTTTATCAGAGCCTTTCTTGAGTAACCCTCTCCATCCCCAAACCTCATTTCCACTTTCAAGTTTAAGTCGAAATAGTTCTTTCCCGTCCGGAGCATGATATTCGGTTTTCAAACTAAGCGGTTCTGGTTCACACCATTTCGTATTTACCCTGATCTTCACTTCGCCGTTCTCAATAAATGGCGCAAAGCGGGTAGCAAGATCTTTTTTGATATTGCCGGGTAAATTGGGGTAGATGCTGAAATGAAGATCTTTTATGTGGATAGTTGTACCAGATCGTCTTTTATCAACGCCCGATTTAATTTTCATTTCATGCTTAGTCCAATCTCCACTCTTCAGCCACTTTTCTTCGTCGTATTCCAAAATATATTCCTTGTCGCTTCCTTTTTGGGTAGTGATAATTTGAAATTTCTTGCCCAAACTCGTAGCGGCAGTTTTAAGACCCAAACCGAACTCACCAAGCTTATTCTTCTTGGCAGAATGAGCCAACTTGATGCTATTTGCGGCGGTTTGTTCGTCCATTCCCACGCCATCATCAGAAACTTCGAGGACGCCCTTATCGGCATCAAGGGAAATCTCAACAGTAAGAGCTTTCCCGTCTTCTCGAGCATCAATTGAATTATCGACCAACTCTGAAACTGCCTGACTAACCGAATAACCGGTTTGACCGATCTTTGGCATAAGACTTCGATCGGGAAGAATGTTTATCTCTTTTGTTTGTATATTGGCCATATTGGTTATTTCTTGCTACTATAGCGATTTTTGATTGTTTATATTTCTGATCTGTAATAATACTATATCAACCATAGTGATGTGTCAAGGGGTGAGTTATCCACAGGGCGAATCCCCACAACTCCAATGGGCGAGTGGTCTTCATTCATCAGGACAAAATCAATGGACGGCACTTTGTGCCGCCCAGAATCTAGCCCTTAAAAATCGGCGGTTATGTCATAGTGCTCCCGACAGGATTCGAACCTGTATCACCTCCTCCGGAGGGAGGCGTTGTATCCGGTTCAACTACGGGAGCATAGGAAGACCTATTTTCCTAAAAGTTTCAAGAATTCGCTAACGGCAAGCCCCGCCTGCTTGAGAATCTTTGATATTATCTTGCCAGATAGCTCTCCCGGGTGCATCACGATCGTCGTGCTTTTCTTCGTAACAGGATGCTCAATGCGTATATGGCTGCCTTTTTGACGAAGAATTTTAAATCCTGCTCTGAGCAGGAGTAACAAAAGTTGCCGCGGAGGAAGCGATGGGATAATGCTCATGCCGCCACGTGCTCAACCGCCCTGCCCAGATGTTTTCTCTTGGACAGACGCTCTTCTGCAAGACATTCGATGCAAAGCTCAATGGCTTCTTTCGCCATCTTCTTGGCCTGTGCAATATCTTTTCCCCAGGTAATCACTCCTGGCAGGCCCGGGGCTGTTGCGATAAACCCTTTCTTCTCATCTGGCTCCAAAATGCAGTCGTGGGGGCCATAAAGAGTCTGGATTTGTATGGTTTTTCTTGCGCTTCGCATTATGGCCTTATAGTAGGTCTACGCCTCGTTCTTGTCAATTGTTTACTGATTCGTCCTTGACACGCGAAACAGTCCTCCGCAGGGAACCACCTGCACGCCCTGCCGCTCCATTTCATCCAAGAGAACATTCATACCGATAGAGTCGGAAGACATATGCCCCGCAACCACGACGTTCACGTGAGCGGCTTCCGCTTCTTTTTTGTGGTCTTCTGAAATGTGCATGCCAACGACGGTGCCGATTCCTGCGTGCGCCATGCGCTCGTAAATCTTCGGAGGACCCTCTGTCCCTCCGGTCATGTCCACGAGAATTTTGCCGCATCGGTTTTCAGGGCTTCCCGTAAAGATGCGAGGAGCCACTCCGAGCTGCTCTGCCTGCTGATATTCTCCGATGCCAGAAAGAACCTCCATCAAATCTTCCACTCGTTCGGGATTCTTTTTCGCGATCGCATCTCTCACAAAAGAAGCAGAAATGTTGTCTGCCGCAGTATGAATGCACATGAGGTTGATTCCCAGAAGCTTTGCCGCATCCACCGTCCGCTGATGGTTCACCTTATTCACCCCTCGAGCCACCTCCGAAATCTTTTCTTTCATCAGTCCTTCGGCAATATTGATGGGTACGCCATATTTATTCAAAACATCGCATTGCAGCTCCATCACGCCCGATAAATTAGCCAAGGCCTTGCCCAAAGGATGGTGAGAAATAATCAAATCATTTTCCAGGGCATTTTTATCGAACTCGTCTTTCTTCTCCGACGACAGTCTTTCAAACTTTTCCTTTTTTCTGCTTAATAACTTCCCGACCCCTTCTCTCCCCCGGAAATCGGCCTCAATGCCTTTATTTATCGCCAATTGGTATATTCCCTGGATGGTCATTTTGTTTGGGATAGTATTTTTTGTACAATTCTCCAATCAATGTTTGCTGGCTCTGCGCATCCAAAACATCCCGGCGAATCCGGGCCTTTTCTTTTCGGATATATCTACTTAAAGAGTTTGTCATACTAATTTAGTATTATGGCCGACTTTTACCATATTGTCAATATTTTAAAAGGCTGCCCGGTAAAAAGCAGCCTTTTCATAAAATCTCCTCTTCTAATTCTAACAGCCCAAGCAACTCTTCCTCAGCCCCAAGAAGGGCTTCTTTGTCTGGAGTGCGGGCCATATTAACCACCAGCCGATCGGGATAATTATCAGAAGGCCAACTGATTTTTGGTTCTTTCTCCTTAAAGATTATTATTATTTTCCGGTAATGAAGTGCTTCCAGAGATTTCCGCCACGTCTCATACAGTCCCCTACCAAAGTGTTTTTTGATTTGTTTCTTGTCGAAAACCATCAGATCAAACTCTTTTCTTTTCAGGTCCGAATGAAATAATCCGAATAGTTTTTCTGTCTCACTTGCTTCCCTCCGAAACAATCTCATTATCCCTCCTCCTTTTAAGGGTTATCAAGGTGCAACTTTTCGTATTCTTCTTTAACGACTTGGCGATCGTCCCATGGGATCTTTTTACCGCCTCGCTCAACAATCCAGGGTTCGCA
>Ga0075791_148_pt1 | contig 7458 bp, 11 predicted proteins | sample RifGroC1_FD_67887 | JGI IMG/M metagenome (GOLD analysis project Ga0075791, IMG submission 67887) | Microgenomates (Amesbacteria) bacterium GW2011_GWC1_48_10 | reverse complement strand
GTTTGCTATAGGTCAATTCAGAAAAAACCAGTTTTTCAACAACTTCACGATCGTAAGGTTGTTGATGAAGTGTGAAGGCGAGTGAGAGGTTAAGAGCTCGGGTTGTTTCTGGTTCTAATAATATTTGAGCCTAGTTTACCAATTGCTATGAGCGGAAGATCGACTTTGGCAGTTACTTCTCCTTCCTCCACTTTATATATAGTAGCACCTCGAGTATCGGTAAATAAAGTGGAGCCTCCCAGATTTACCCCTAAGCGGAGACCCCCAAGATACTTTGCTCCTAATAAACTTCTAGCAAGACTCTCCCACGGTCGTTGCCTGATAACCGTATATTCACCGTCGAAGCCTTCGGGCTTTCTGCGTGAAAACTCCTCTGCGGTAGGAATTCCAAGAAATCTTCTGTGCATGTTTTTCTTTACTATACATCAAATGTCAACATCGGGTATTAATGGAGCTGATGCAGACAGCCTTCACACCCCCGAGGTGTGAAGGCTGGGCTTTTCGATTTCGGCCGATAGGTTTATAATCCGGGGGGTTAGAATCTGTTAAAACCTAAACTAAATGATAAACGGTAAAGATATTGCTCCAACCTTGAATGTGGTTGTTCCGGGACCGGCTTTAGTCTTTGCAAGCTCGGAAAATATTAAGGCTCCCGAAAGCTCAAAGCCCTTTAGTGAACTGGTAGTGCTCATGTTTGTTATTACCGGAATAGTAAGACTTGGAATCTTGACGGGGTTAATCGGCCATGAGTTTAAATCGGATTGGGTTTGGGCGGTGGGTTATATTGCTCTGGGATTAATAGAAAACGCAATTATCAATAAAAAGATGGCGGACCTGGGAGGAAAATAAGATTTACTGAATGTGGAGGTAGAAGGTTTTGAGGCCGGAGCCGTGGTCGATGTATTTGATATTCAGGTCGGACGAGCCGCATTTTTGGGTGGACGAATAGAGAGTGCCGTCGGCGACGGCTTTGATGACGTCGTTATCGGAAACCATATCTATACCGGTATGAATCCCCCCACTATACTTATACACGTAAGAGTAATCAGTTTTGCCGTAGCGTTGAGTAACTTCAATTGTGCCCTTAATGGGCCAATCCCAATTGCCGGAGCCAATATTTAGCCCCCATTTGTCGGTCATATTTTTGAGATACCCTTCGGCGTTGACCCAGGAATCCCCTTGGCGAACCTCAAAATGAAGGTGTTTGCCGGTACTGCAGCTGGGATAACCGGAATTGCCCACCAGGCCAATGGGATCACCGGTTTTGACCGGACCTTCGCGGGTGGCGGCGGCCAAGGCCGCTTGGATGGCGGCCAGCTCCAGTCGGGCCTGCTCTAACTGCTTTTGGTAAATCGCCTCATTATTTTTGGTCTGGATAAGCAGGTTGTCTTTTTCTTCCCTCAGTACAGCCAGGGACTTTTTCTGTACTTCCAGTTTCTTTTTGGCATCCTCCACCAGATTCTTTTGCTGAGCGTAATTGAGCTGAACCACCTGGGTATCGTGGAGAATTCGGCGGTTGTTAGCCTGGATAATCCGGGCGTATTTGAAACGGGATAACAGCCTGGAGAAATCGGTAACTGAAAACAGAATTTGCAGAGGGTCCAGCGACCCCTGTTTGTAGGAATGGAGAATCTGTTTTTCGAGAATTAAAGAGCGCTCTTTGAGACGAATTTCGAGAATGGTAATTTTACCGGAAAGGGAGGCAATCGTGTCCTCTGTTTGGGAGATTTTTAGCGTGTTTAGGGCTATCTGATTCTCATAATAGACCACCTGATCAGCCAGAGTCTTGGCTTGGGATTTAAGTTCGGTAAGTTTCTTTTCCAGTTCGTCGATCTGGCGCTGTTTATCTTCGCTTTCGGAAGAATGCACAACAATCCCGGAGCCGAAAAGTAAAAGGATTAAAGCCAGAAAAGTCAGTAAAATCTTCTTCATGATCTCAGGAAACGCCGGGCGGCAAAAAGCCCTCCTAAACCGCCGATTAGCGATCCTAAAATCAACTCCCCGCCTAAAACCTCGAGCATAAATACCACCGAAGGATAAAGTTCGGGGATCTGGAAAATGAAGCTGGACAGAAACGGAGTCGAATACAAAAACACCAGGTAAGTGACCAGCCAGGCTGACGCTGCGCCGATGGCACCATAAAGAACACCTTCAAGAACAAAAGGATAACTTATATAGCCGGCTGTAGCCCCCAACAGCTGGTAAATGGCAATTTCCTCACGGCGGCTGGTGACGCGGGCGGTGATAACCGAAAGAATGACTACAAAAGTGATGAAGGCCTGGGAAGCGGAAAGGGCGATACGGGCAGTACGGACAGATTTGGTCCAGCGGATGAGAGAAAAAACCACATTTTCTTCAAACCGGACTTCCTCAATCCCCTCTGCCTGTTTTAATTGTTCTGCCAAAAGTTTTAAGTCCGACGGATTTTTGGCCGATACTTCAAGAGAGGCCGGCAGCATTGCTGCGGTTACGGCTTCCAAGAGCAGGGGGTCGGAAGCATTCAAGTCCCGGTATATTTTCAGGGCCTCATCTTTGGAAATAAATTTGAATGATTCCACTAAACCTGTCGCTTCCAGGCGAGTCCTGATTAGATCGATTTGCTGGGGATTGGGGATGACATCTGTTTTGAAAAAGGCATTGACCTGCGGGCGGGATTCAAAATAACGGAGGATTTTGTGAGCGGCGGCCGCGTCCAAAAAAAAGATAGTGGCGGAAAACAGGGTAAGGGTAACTACCATCAGAGAAACCAGAGTCTGGTATGGAGTGCGGCGCAGCCGGGTCCAGGTGACATGGAAATGGTTACTGATCATATTTGCCTTTCGGGGTATCTTTGACTACCCGGCCTGATTCCAGGGTAATGACTCTCTGGGAAAAATGGTTAACAATATCGGCGTTGTGGGTAGCCATAATCACGGTGGTTTTGAGCTCGGAATGGATATCTTTCAGCAGAGAGACAATACCCCTGCCGGTTTTGGGATCGAGATTCCCAGTTGGCTCGTCGGCCAGGAGGAGTTTGGGCTTGCCCACAACTGCCCGGGCAATGGCCACCCGCTGCAGCTCGCCGCCCGACAACTGACTGGGAAAAAGATGGCTTCGATTGGTTAAACCGACCATTTCCAAAGCGATTTTTACCGAAGCGAAAATATCATCCGGCTTAACCTGCCTGACTTCCAAAGGCAGGGCGACATTTTCCCATACGCTGCGCTCGGGCAACAGCTTGAAATCCTGAAATACCGGTCCCAAATGACGCCGGTAATGGGCCAAATCCCGGGACAGCAACTGGCTGATCTTGTGACCATCGACTATCAATTCCCCCGAAGTAGGCTTGAGATCCCGTAAAATTAAGCGAAAGACGGTGGTTTTTCCCGAGCCGGAAGCGCCGGTAAGAAAGACAAATTCTCCCGGTTCCACCGTAAAATCAACCTCCTGTAGGGCGACGATTTTTCCAAATTTTTTGGTCAGAGAGCGGGCAGTAACCATGGTTACTCGAGAATTTTTACCCGGCCTACATCCATCAACCAACCGACTTTTTGGGCTTTCATGGTTTCCCCCCAGATTTCGACTTTTTTACCTACAAATTCGTCCAAGTCGACGATGGATGAAACCAGATACGCGGTTTTGGTGGGGCCGCCTTCACGAATTAATTTGTGGGTGCCCTCGCCATTGAAGCCGCCTTTTTCCAAAACCCCGGTCGCGGTGTCGCGAAAAGTCTGGGTATCGGTGGAACCAACCTCAGTGGCGGATTTGACCATTTCCCCGGTTGATGATCCCCCCGGGCCTTTTGCGGCACGACTGCGACTAATAAAATAGCCTGTGACCGCACCGGCCAGGATAATTACCAGGGCGCCAATAATCAGGACGGGTTTGGCAGGCGGTTTGACCGATTGAGGGGTGATCGGGGTCGACGAAGGCATTGGGGGGGTAACCGGAGTTGCGCCAAGAACAGGATCCATGGTATTTAGTATAACATATTCTAACTGCCCAGAATTCTGATTTCAGCTTCGATAAACTGGTCCAGATCACCATCCAAGACAGCTTGGGCGGCTGAAGTTTCGACGCCGGTTCTCAAATCTTTGACTAATTTATAGGGGTGGAGAACATAGGAGCGAATTTGGTTACCCCATGAGGCCGGGGTGTAAATCCCTTTCAGCTGTTTTTGGGTAGCGGCCAATTCTTCCTGGGCTTTCGCCCAAAGTTTGGCCTTGAGTAAACTGAGAGCGATTTTACGGTTTTGTTCCTGGTAACGCTGGGTCTGACAGGCAGCGGTAATACCCGTGGGTTTGTGAGTTAAACGAACCGCAGTCGAGACCTTGTTGACATTCTGACCCCCGTGGCCGGTGGCCCGGAAAGCCTCAAATTCGATCTCGTCTTCGGGGATAGTGATATCCGTATCCGTCTCGGGCAGCTGGGGCAGGACTTCGACTAAGGCAAAAGAGGTTTGGCGCAGTGCATCGGCATTGAAAGGAGACTGACGGACCAGACGATGAGTCCCCTTCTCCCCTACCAAATATCCGTAAGCATAGGAGCCAGAAACGGTGAATGTGACCGTTTTTAATCCTGCTTCTTCTCCGGATGACTGGTCCACGATTTGGGTAATCCAACCCCGGCCCTCGCAGAATTTGAGATACATGCGGAGCAACATAGATACCCAGTCCATGGCTTCGGTGCCTCCCTGACCCGCATGAATTGAGACAATGGCGTCTGAGCTGTCAAACTGACCGTTGAGAAAGGTTTTTATTTCCAGACGACTTAACTTTTTGTCGATTTTGTCAATCTCTTTTTCCAGCTGGACCGGGTCTTCGATTATCTCCGCCAAGCCCTGCAGGTCCGCCGTTTCCGTCTCCAAAAGGGAGATTAAATCGGCTTCATTTTTCAGCTCGGCCAGCCGCTTCATGGCAGCCTGGGCGGACTGGGGATCAGACCAGAAATCGGGTTGGGCGGATTTGGTTTCCAGATCCCGGATCTGGGTAACCCGAAACTCGGGATCCAATTTCAGCCGGATTTGATCCAGGCGGGATATAAGATCATCTATCCGGGATTTGAGATCGGTCATGCAACGATTATAACGCCCCCAGACTGCTTACTCGTTGGCGGATGAAGTGGCGGGGGAACAAAGCAGGTTTTTTATCTGGTCGACCTGATCCGGCGGCAGACCCTGGATAACATCGACGACGGTGTTCAGACTATCGTTGGTAATTTTGACCCCCAACACGACCGGAGAATTCCGGTCGGGGTGAGTTACCAAAGAATCCAAGGCCTGGCTGAGATTCTTGCCCAGGTTGGAGGTATCAATATTTTTCAGTCCGGAAAAAGCCTGCCGGCTAAAAGTCGCTTGGGCTGCAGAAGTGATTTGGGAAAGTGAGGGAATTTGGGGGGGGCTGCCGCGGCGGACCGAAACTACACTATAAAGACCGATGACTACCAGTGCGACTATGATAATTTTGAACAGAAAACCGAACATGATAGGGACTAGTGACTAGGGGTTAGTGGCTAGCAGGTTCTAGGTTATAGATTTGGTGATTTGATGTCAAATTACGGGCGGAGGTGGGGGAAGTGATGGACAATTAACTTGGCCAGACTGTGGTTCCCGATTGGATAGCTCCTGATAATATTTGAGATGCAATAGTCGGCGATACTGGGGCGGCAGTAATTCCAGGCATTTGTTTAAATCCTGGCGCAATTGATCGGCAACCAGTTTTTCCTCCGGAGCCAACGAAGGATCGAGGATCCGGTCGAGCTGCTGCAGAGACGGGACGATAAATTTGGATCTGCTATTGACCTGCTGACGGTAATAATCGGCTAATTTATTGAGAGCTATTTTGCAAATCCAGGTAAAGTAAGTGCTTTTGCGGCGGAAAGTGTGAAAGGAAGTAAATGCGGCGACAAAAGTATCCTGCAGAACGGCTTCGGCAGCCTGCAGATCTCCCCCGTTGCGCTTGAGCAGGAGCCTGAGGATCCGGCGGCCGAAGGCCTGGTACAAATAGGTTAAGACGGCGTGGGATTTGGCCTGCCCCATCGTCTAATTATTACATGGGTGCAGAGGATCAATTCAAGTGGCAGGTGGGATTGGCAATTTCTCGTGAAGAAAGAGCGGCAATAGCAGGAATCGCATTGAGTCTAATCGAGGAGCAGGAAAAAAGCGCTAAAACAATACAGCCGATGGCAGACAAACCCACTGGTTTGAAGAAACTTGCGGCAGTCTCAGGCTGGGTGAGCGCTCTAGCCAGTATGTTGAGCTAAACGGCCTGAAAATTAGCGGCAACCTGGTCCCAATTGACTACGTGCCACCAAGCGGAAATATAATCGTTTCTGCGATTTTGGTATTTGAGATAATAAGCGTGCTCCCAGACGTCCAGACCCAGAAGCGGTATTTTACCTTGGGAAAGCGGAGTATCCTGATTGGGTGTGTCCATAATTTCCAATTTCCCGGAGGCGGCAACCAGCCAGGCCCAGCCGCTGCCAAAGCGGCCCATGGCGGCAGCGGTAAATTTTTCCTGGAACTGGTCAAGGCTGCCGAAAAAGGAGTCGATGGCGTCCAGCAACGCACCGGCGGGAGGAGCGGATTTGGGGGTCATTAGGGGCCAAAAAAGACTGTGGTTGGAGTGGCCTCCGCCGTGGTTAGTTATCTTTTGACGAATGTTTTCCGGGATTTGGTTGAGACGGGATAAAACAGTCTCTATAGGAGTTTGCAGGAGGTCCGGGTAGGAAGACAGAGCGTCGTTTAGGTTTTTGACATAAGCGGCATGGTGCTTGCCGTGGTGGATCTCCATAGTCTGGGTATCAATATACGGCTCCAGGGCCGAAGAAGAGTAAGGAAGATCGGGCAAGGTGAACATATGCGGATGAATATATAATTTTATATGACTGGTTTCAAGAGGTACTCACCCGGACCCGAACCGGGAAATAGAACAGCTTTGTCTCCGGGTTTGACTGTACCGGCCAATATTTCCCGGCTGATGATGTCCCCTAAAGTGATATCGACGATCCTGCGCATGGGGCGGGCCCCGAATTCCGGCTGGTAACCTTCCCCAGCCAATTTGGAGTAAACCTCGGGAGCAATCTCGATATCTATATTTTTTTTCAAAATAATCTGCCGCAGGTCTTCCAGCATCAATTTTGCGACCGCTTCGAGCTGGGGCGTGGTCAATGGCTCGAAGACAACCGCGCCGTCGAAGCGGTTGAGAAACTCGGGTGAGAAAATGCGGTTTTTCTGGACGTAATCCAGAACCTCTTTTTGCAGCAACTCCCCGCTGGCGCCCTGCATCACCAGCTGGCGGACGTACTCCGCACCGGCATTGGAGGTAGCGATGACGAATAAATGACGGCAGATGATTTTTTTGCCGAACGCGTCGGTGATAAAACCTTCATCCAAAAGGGTCAGAAAAAGATTAAAGACTTCGGACGGAGCTTTTTCTATCTCGTCGAGCAGCAGGAGGCTGGCAGGGCGGTTTTTGATCG
>Ga0075791_154_pt1 | contig 8391 bp, 2 predicted proteins | sample RifGroC1_FD_67887 | JGI IMG/M metagenome (GOLD analysis project Ga0075791, IMG submission 67887) | Microgenomates (Amesbacteria) bacterium GW2011_GWC1_48_10 | reverse complement strand
ACATAATCATCACTTCCATCAAATCCTAAACTCGCATTTCTTTTGCCTGTGGTGCCATCGTTCCACATTTCAGTTGAGGTCCCTGAACTGCAGGTACCGACTGCAGTATTGCCAACCGAAACGGGGTAAATAGTTCCGTTGTTGCCGTTTCCGGAAGAATCATTGGCAGTTGCTCCGGCGCATTCATCAAATTTCCACCAGCCGACGGGTTTGCCGCGGTTGTAATCCCAGGCGATTTGGGCCGAGCTGCGGGCGTAGTTGTAGATGCTGACATTGTCGAGCTGGCCTGCCCACCAGTTGTCGGTCCCCGATGCTTGTTTGATCTCAACTGCGATAATCGACCAGTCTTGAGCTGCGCTTAATGTCCCTGCGGCTGTCTCTGATGAGGCGTCAGCGGTAAGGTCTGCCGCATCGACTCCGGCGACACTACCTACAGGGCCGGTGGTTACGTAGCCACGAGAAGTAAGACCTGTCCACGTTATAGTTCGATTTCGCATTTGGACAGCTGAATAAACAAGATTACCGCTGGTGGTGTTGATGGTTACGGATGGGCTGTCGGTATCGGGAATGCTTTCAGAACAGGCACCGTCGACCCCGTTTTCGTTAGCTGAACTGTAGTTACCTATAGGGTCACTTAAGTTTACTCCGGAATATCTGGAAACAAGAATTACCGCCGCTTCCATAGTTCCCCCGGTACTTAAATTAGCGGTGACTGTGCCGTCTCCCGTGGGTGTGCCCGAACCCTTCCAGATAGCAACCATAAACCCATTATTGTCCACGCATTGATTGTCAATTTGCGTCCAAGTCAGTCCCAGACCGGTTACCGAATCCACCGTGATACTGGGGGCATTACCTCCTCCGATAGCGGCAATATAAAAATTGTCCGCAGCGGAGGTGACTGTCCCGGATGTGACAGACATTGATGCACCCGGTGTTGGCGTAGGTGTAGGATCACCGGTGGATCCGGTAACGGTGGCCTGATGCGTGATACCACCACCGGCAGCGCCGGAATCGCCGTCCCTCCCCAGGTAAAATACATCATCGTTGGCATAGGTGCCGGTTCCTGTCAAAGAAGAATCCGTGCCTACGAGAACGCCGTCGATATATAGGTAGAGAGCGGTTGTCCCGTCTTTGACACAGGAGACGAAGTGCCAGTTGTTGTCGTCATAGGTAGCGGCGGTGGAGGTGACAGAATCGAGGGGGAACGAAGAATTATCCGTATCCACCCCGCAAGTAATATCCCCGTCCGCTTCCATCAGTAATTCGTACCCTCCGTCGGCGCCGGTGGTTTCTTGTTTGCTCAAAATAATATCCTGTCCGGAAGACTGGAGTGGGTGTTTAAACCAGGCATTAAGAGTGAAAGAACTTGAGGTGGTGTAATCAAAATCGGCATCATCAGCGCGGGAGAGGTTGTCGTCGGTGCCGTCGAAATCCAGGGCACTGCCGAATTTGCCGGGGATCCAGTTTGACTCCGTCATCGAGCCGTTGATAGTCAGATTATTGTCGTTACCCGAAGTATCGGATGTACTGGCGGTGCCTGTATTTTCATCCATTTTCCATTCGGCAACAGGGGCGCAGGAACCGGTGGTATCACCGGGCGGGCAATAACTTCTCTCGGATGACCAGCTGGCATTGCCGGATGAATCGGTGGAAGTAGCGCCCATGACGGTGGAGGAAGATTGGTTGTAGAGAAGTTTGACCTGGTCGGCAGTAAGGGCGGAGCGGAAGATTTTGACTTCATCGAGGTCGCCGTTAAACTCATCACCGTTGTCTGTACCGTCGCGGTCACCAAGGTAAAGAGAGAGGGAGTTGGCCAGGGTGGCGGTGGTGGTATCGGAGTCGGAGTCTTTGGAAACTGCGTCTATATAAATATAGGTTTTATCCTGGATAGTGTCGCGGATGGCGGTGACATGGTGCCAGGCGGCATCGTAGTAATCGGCGGTGGTACAACTGGCAATATCCGGATTCCAGGTGGTGTCATCGTCTATCCCAAAGCAGATCTGGCCGGAAGTGTTGGCGTAAACGGCGTAACCGGCTGTGGTGGCATTGGCTTTGTTGAGAAGATATTCGACGGCTCCTGGGTTGGAGGCTGAGTCGGATTTGAACCAGAGGGAAGCAGTTAAATCTTCAGTCGCGGAAAAATCAAAATCAGCATCGTCGGCGCGGGAGAGCCAGAGAGCGCCGGTGCCATTCCAAGCTTTGCCGAACTTTCCCGAGTTGGTCCAGGAAGCAGTGGAGAGAGTTAAATCATTATCGTTTGTGGTTTGATCATTGGCTGCGGTTCCGTAACCTTCGTCCAGTTTCCAGTGTCCCACGGCTGAACCGATGGGCGAACCGGGGGCGGGATGCCCGGCATTCATGTCTTCGATGATTTGAGAAGTAGACCGGGCATAGTCGTAGATACGGACGTCATCCATTTTGCCGCCGAGGTAATTTGTGGGCTGGGGATGTCTGGCCAGATCTATTGAATTGAGAGTATCGATATCAATAGCGCCGGATATGGCGGAAATCCCGGTTTGCAGTACCCCGTCCACATACATTTTGATAGTAGTGCCGTCGTAGGTTCCTGCCACGTGGTGCCAGCCGGGACCGGCGGCAGTATCCGAGGTGATGATCCGGGCGGTTGATTCTGTTCCGTCCAGCCTGATCTGAAAGGCGTAAAGATTACCGGTGTTGCGTTTTCTTAAGGCCACGGCGCCGGCGTTACTTGAATTTTGCCGGTTATAAATTTCGTGGGAAGTGTCATCCAGGGGATTGTCCAGGTTAACCCAGGCCATGACAGATGTAAATTTGGTGTTCAGGGCAGCGGGTGTACCCGGGGAGAGATAGTCGTCCGTTCCGTCAAAATCCAGGGCACTACCATATTTGCCGGGGATCCAGGCCGGCTGGGGTTCGGCTCCTGCTGTCGGAGTAGCAAACTGGATCACTTCCCAGTTGCCGGAGGAAGTGCTGGCGCTGTCGGCGTGGCGGTCGCCTTGAATGGTGGTGGTACCGGTTAACTCCAGATGCTGGAAAGCCTCATGGGTATGGGCTGACCCAGTACCGTTATTCAGCATCTGGCCCTGCCTGGTATTGGGATTCCAGGCTATGGCGTAGTCGAGATCAACCGCAGTCAGAGATGAATATATCTCCTGCCCGTCGTCCAGTGCATAAGAGAAGGTTCCGCGCTGGACGGACTCGTCACCGGAGAATGTAACTACAAAGGTCCTGATATCGGTGATATTATCAGTCGTCGCTGAACGGGCCGCGCCTACGGTCGAAGTAGAGGCGAGGTATATGGAAACGTTTCCCGTGCTGGGAGTGTCTCCGGTTTGGTCCACCCGGTAGGAGCCGATGACGAATGATTTGCTCATATCAACGCTGGGGGAGAGACTGGCGGTATTGGATGTATTGCCACTGGTGATGCTGAAGGTATCGGCCTGGACTGCGAATTCGCTGTTTTGGGCCTCGAATACGTAATAATGACCGGTGACAGTCCCGTCGGCCAAGCCGCGCTGCCAGGACAGGGTATTATCGGCAGAAAACCAGCCGGCGACCGCCATACCGTCGTAGCCGTCATTATCAGCGGGCGAACCGAGTTTGTAGTAAAAGAGCATGGCGGCTTTGGTCTGGTCGACTGCAGTGATCGTATCCGTATCGGATGCGCCCGTAAATGTTAATACCCCCTGCTGGACATTTATAAAATCCGGGTCGAATTCGACAACATAGATGCCGTAGATTATGGTGCCGGTGCCGGAATCACCAAAAGCCCTATCGACGGTAACCCGGTCCGGACCGGACTGGAAATAGACATCAGCAAGTATCTGGCTGAAATCATCTACCGCCCCAGTGTTGCCTTCCAGATCCACTATCGAAGTGACAAAGGGGACGGAATTGGTTATGTCTTGCCCCAGGGACAAATTTGTCGAATCGGTGGTTTCCGAGGTAGAAGTACTTAGGGTGACTTCTACAAACTCGACCGATTTGACGTATCCGCTGGCAGCAGCAGGTGTGGGAAATGTGATTTGATTGCCGTTTCCGGAATGGTCGTTAACGGTTATGCCTGTATTTTCGTCTATTTTCCAGTGAGCGACCGGTCCCGGGGCCCAGTTGTAAAGAGAACTGACTTCGGCGGGGGAAAGGGCGCGGTTGTAGATGCGGACGTCGTCAATTTTTCCGTCAAAGGTATCCGTCGAGCTGTTGCATGTCGGGCCGTCTGATCCAATGTATAACCGCTGGTCCGTGGTCCCGCCGGTCGGATCGTTCGTATACGAAACAGTGCTGCCTAATTTTTGACCATTTTCGTAGAAAATTATTTCATTTGTAGATACGCTTCGTGATGCGGCAACATGAACCCATGTTCCAGAGGTGTTTGTAAGCGCAGTAGTCGAGCTAATGAGTTCGTTTACGCCGGTACTGTATTCCCATTCCAACCTCAAAATAGCGGAAGAATTTATGAATAGCCGGTAGTTCATGTTTTCTGCTTCAGTTTCGTCTGTCCCGTTGAGCTCGACTATATAATCGGCCGTCGAAGTGCTGTCCCTGTATACCCAGGCGGAAACAGTTACGTCACTGGTGGCACCCGCACCAGAGGTTACATCATCGGTTGCACACTGGGCATCGCCGTTAAAGTCGAGAGATGACCCGAATTTTCCTGGGGTCCACACAGGACCTCCTTCTAAGGTCAAATCGTTACCATTTCCGCTCGAATCTCCTGATGACGTCCCTGTATTTTCATTTTCATCCATCTTCCAGTAGCCAACGAGGCCGTTAGATAGGAAGGAGGTGTCAGGGCCAAAGGAGGCGGAGGAACCTTCGTTAGTGGGGCTTTTTTGGGCATTGGTGATTATTTGGGCAGAGGATCTTTCCTGTTTGTAAATCTTGAATTCGTCGATGAAACCCTTGAAATTGTTTGTAGTAGTTCCTCCTATTAAGATATTGTTTGAGTCTGATGCGGGGGCGCCTACACCGTCTGTTGATGAGCCAACACTTCGACCATTGACCCAGATAGTGATTTCGTCATCCCCGTCGTCGGTATAGGAAAGAGCGACGTGGTTCCATTTGCTGTCGTCTACGACGGCGGAAACATTGAGGGTAGCGGGAGTGGTTAAATCCAGGCTGGCTTGGATATCCAGTTTACCACTTGATAAAGTATCGACACGCAGCCAGGTGTTGGTGCCCTTGTAGAATATCTGGCCACCAGTGCCTTCGCCGGCGCCGTTGGGCCTAATCCAGGCCATGATGGTAAAGGCTCCGGCCAAATGGCGGTCGAGATCGATGGAGTCGGCGTTGGTAACAGTCACTACATCATCGGTGCCGTCGTAATACAGACAGTTTTCCGACAGACAGAGTTCCTTGGTTTTCCAGGCGGCGCCGGAAATTGAGCCATCATTGTTATTGGGGGAGGAGTCGTTTGTGGAGGTGCCATAAGCTTCGTCAAATTTGAGGTACAGTTGGGGTGAGACACCTTTTTCCTCCGAAGCTAAGGTGGGGCCGGAGGTGGGCGAAAAAGTGGCTTCCCCGAATTGGGCGGCTTCGGTGCCGGTAGAAGCGCCGGGGTTGCCGTAATACATATAAAGGTCGGTGTTGCCGGAATTGATGGTGTCGACTAATACCCAGAGATCGGTACTGTTGGTGTTGCAGGCGCCATTGGCGGTGTCCAGAAAGTAGCGGAGCAGAGCGCCATTGGCGTTGGTAAAGCGGATGTCATGACAGCCCGACAGGAGTTTGCCCGCGGTAATCAGGGTAGCGGTGTCGATGTCAAATTTGACTTTTTTGTTACTGTCAGCGGCGCCGGTATTGCCGATGGTGATTTTGGTCCGGTAAGCCCAGGAATCGTCAAACCAGGCTGCAGAAGCCGGGGAAGTAAGACGCAGGAAGGTGAAGCTGCCGATGACCAGAACAAGCAGGGTGGAGAGGAAGGTGAGGATCCGTTTGCGGGTAAACCGTTTAAATTTTAAATTACCAATTTTAAATTTTAAATCAATTTTGAATGACATAATTTTTAATATTTAAATATTTTGATTTTGGATTTGAATAAAAATTATAAATATTAAATTAATAATTAGTAATTAATCTGCTTCATTATTGGTCTTCCTAAGTTTCAATAAAGCAATGGTTTCTTCCTTGAGTTTGCCTTTAGCCCAGTCTTTTTGGTTGGGGGATAAAAGTTCACCCACGCCGTCTAAAATATGGCGATTATTTATTTTTTCCAATTGATGAATACATTTTTTTATGAGCTGGTTAAAAGGCGCCCCGGCACGCTCTTCGACAATTTTTTTATTTATGGGAGAGCGGGATTTGAGAAAAAACCACACGTCGTAGATATCCCGGCTGGTTTTACCAATGCGCTCGGACATCGCCAAAAGCTTATGGGCAAACATATCTTCAATGACCATGACCTGCATGGAAATGCCCAAGTACGTCCTGATCTCGTAACTGGACCCAAACTGTCTTCTGTTTATCTCCACCTTAATGTTCCGGGCTCTGTCTTCGTATGACAAAAGAATAAACAGATTAAACCTTTTGATGTATGATTCTTTGATAGTGCCGTACTTTCCGACAATATTGATTACCCGGTCAAAAACGTGTTTTTCCCGGCTCTCGTCCAGCAGGTCAAAATCCAGATCAACCGAGAGTCTGTCCAGACCATGAAACATCAAGGCTGCCGTGCCCCCCTTAAATCCCAAGAATGGGGAGATGGTGGTATCCGAGTAAATATCCTTCAGGATCTGAAATAAAATTGTTTTATGGGTGGTGGTGTCAAGTGTCATTTTTATGCAGGTTGTTAACTTTTTTTATCATTCGGAGGTTTTTGTAAATCGGTAGAATCCCGAATACTTTTTCCCAATTCAAGGAGCGGAGATTGTCAAACTGGTAATCAGTGTTTACATACAGGGTATCCAGGAATGCCCGCTCTTTGGCGGCAATAGAAGTTTCACTAACATGTTCTATCCCACTGGTATCGGTTAATATGAAATCTTTCATCCTTTGGTAGGAATATGTTTGTTGGTCGACGGTAATTTCCCGGGTTAAGTAAGATGCGACAAAAATCCTGTCGTAATACTGGAATATCAGGCCTTCCTTGGCCAACACCGTCTCAAAACTTACATAAGAGGGAGTAAATATGCGGGTAGCCAGTTCCAGCTTGTTGTAGTTAGGGTTTTTGGCATACAGGCCTTTCCGAATGCGATACAGGTCTCCTTTTTTGACGTAGTAATTTAGCCGGACCCTGGTTGCTGGTGTGCCTGAGTCATGCCACAACAGAGCAATGTCTTTGGAGGTAAAGACGGTTTTATTAGACCGTAAGATGGCAGATAGATAGTCGCCTTTTAACATATAAACACCATATGTTAGGTTAATACTAACATCTGGTTCTGATAATATAAGTATTTAAAGAATATGTCAAGGAAGTGAGATGTAAGGTTTTGGAATTTTGGATTTGGTTCATTTAGTTTTGATTAAAAATTTATAATTTAAAATTGGTAATTAGTTTATGGACCAAAATACACCGCTCCCTCATTGTAAATATCTTTCACCTGCTGTGCCGTCAGGGCATAATTGAAAATCTTAACGTCGTCGATCTGGCCGTCGAGATAGTTGGTGGAGGTGTAAGCCCGGGTGCCGAGGCGGATATTGGCGGTAGTAGCCATGGCTTCAGAGGAGATAGCAGTGGCAGTGCCATCCGGTTTGGCGTCTATGTAAACTTGGCCGTTACCATCTCTATCAATAACACAGCCTATCAGATGCCAATTGGTGTCAGTGATGGTTGAGGTCGAGGTGATATCGATAGCGTCGACACTGCAGGTGACGGTATTGCCCGAGTCGAACTGGAGTCTGTAGCCGTCGTTGTCGGCGTCCTCCTTGCTGATGATGTAGTGGGTAGCTCCACTGGTATTTCTTTTTATCCAGGCAAACAGGGAGAAGTCTTGAGTTGACGAGTCAAAGCGTAAATTAGCAGTATCGGCAACCTGGATATAATCGTCGTCCCCATCGACTCCTATAGAGGCATTTCTTTTGCCGGTGGTTCCGTCGTTCCACATTTCGGTGGCTGTGCCGGAGCCGCAGGTGCCCACGGCGGTATTGTCCAGAGTGACCGGGTAAATCGTCCCGTCGTAGCGGGTGGAGGAGCGGTCGGCTTTGGGGGCGGAGTCGTAGGCGGTGGCCCCGGTGCATTCGTCAAAGGACCAGTAGGCTAATGGGGCGCCGCGGTTGTAATCCCAGGCGATTTGGGCCTGAGTTCGGGCGTAGTTGTAGATTTTAACGTCATCAATTTGACCATTAAAATCAAATTGTGTATAGCTTGTGCCGCTGTTACCGAAGGAAACATCGATATCATTAACCATCGTGGCTGTGGTGGTGTCTGGGTCAGAATCAACCAACACACCATCAACGTATAAATATATTTTGTCA
>Ga0075791_151_pt1 | contig 9519 bp, 13 predicted proteins | sample RifGroC1_FD_67887 | JGI IMG/M metagenome (GOLD analysis project Ga0075791, IMG submission 67887) | Microgenomates (Amesbacteria) bacterium GW2011_GWC1_48_10 | reverse complement strand
CAGACAGTTGTATATCAAATGGTTTTACCGGGCTTTGGACGAGACGAAGACTTTTGTACTTAAGTACACGGTAGAAAACGCAGTGACTGCCCATCCGGACGCGTCGGAATTCTACTGGAAACTGATCGGAGATAAATGGGATAAGGGGATAAAAAAAGTGACGGCCAAAGTGTATTTACCGGTGCCGGCCCCCGATGACCAGATTTGGGGTTTTGGGCACGGGGTGCTTTCCGGGAGGGTGACGATACCCAATTCCTCGGAGGTGGATTTTGCGGCGGATAATCTACCGCCTAAGCAGATGTTTGAAGTGCGGGTGCTGTACCCCAAGTCCATAGGGCCAATCCAAAGGCAAAGCAGTCAGACGCTTGTGGAAATATTGGAGGAAGAGAAACGCTGGGGCGAGCAGACGCGCAACAAGACGCGGGAGGCGTCATACAAATTGATAGCCGTGTTGATGGCGGCGGGGATAGTCACTTTGCTAGCTTTGGGAAGAGCCGGGTACTGGATAATTTTGTGGCGCAAGTACGGCGATGACGCCAGACTGCCGGAAGTTAACCTGGCGGGAACACTGCATGAACCACCATCTGTTTTAACTCCACTTGGGGTGGAAGCGCTGATGCATTGGAGCCTGAAACCGACAGGTAGGTCAATTACGGCTACAGTGATAGAGCTGATGCGAAAAAAAATAATTACCTTTACTCCCAAAAAGAAGACCCGGTTTTTGGGGTTGGGAATTAAAGATGATTTTTCCTTGAAACTGGATAGGAATGCCGTAAATAAGTTGAATGAACCGGAAAAGAAATTGATAGCTTTTTTGTTTTCCCAAACGGATATTGTCACCAAGGAATATATTCAAAACAGGGGGAAAAAAGCCCCTGCAACTACCCAGAGTTTTTGGAGCGACTGGAAAAAGATGGGTAAAGAGATACTACTACAACAGGGGATTTTGGATCCGGAGGCTAACCGACTGGCGAAAAAGATCGCCATTGAGGCAGGTATTGGTCTGTTTCTGGCTGTGGTCGGGGCAGGAATCGGAGCCAGTATCTATAAAAATCTCCCACTACTTGCCCTTGCCTGGTTTTTGGCGGTGGGGGGGGTGGTAATTGCCACAACGATTATCGCTATTGTTGCACCGTTTATGGAAAAACTGACGGATAAAGGCAGGCTGGAAGCTGCGGGGTGGAGAGCATTTAAGAAATATCTGAATGATTACCGGGTGACGAGAAATAATCCGATCGACTCGGTAATTTTGTGGGAAAAATACCTGGTATACGGAACGGCGCTCGGGATGTCCGCCAAAGCCCTGGCCCAGCTGCCGGCAAACTGGGAAAATACCCAGTTTGCCTCGTCGGGACTGTATGCAGTAGCTTACAGCGGAGGTGCTGGCCACGGGACAGATTTGGCCAGGTCATTTGGCAGTACGTTTAGTTCATTTGCGGCGCTGTCTTCAAGTTTTTCCGGGTATGGGGCCTCCGGAGTTGGCGGGGGCGGAGGTTTCTCCGGCGGCGGCGGTGGAGGCGGAGGGGGTGGAGGAGGAGGAGCGGGTTAGCTTTCACACCTTTAAGGTGTGAAAGAGATAAGTAAGTCCGAGGAGGTTTAGGAAAAGGGCGAGGCTCATGATGGGGACTTGGTAGCGAATGGCAAAAGAGGCGGCGGTAAAGAGACCTAGAAAAGGCAGGAATTCAGCGACGTGGTGGGCGCAGCAAGCGGCCATAGATAAAGCAGAGGTAGCACCAGTTGCTGAGGGGAGGGCCGAGCGAAGTTTGATCAAGCGGATTAAATAAACCTGGGCGGCGAAAGTGGCTGTGATGGGAAGGACCAGCCACCAGAAAGACCTGAATTGGGATAAGGTAAAGGACAAACTGCCGGATAGGAGCCGTAAAGTGAGTAAATAAAAAGAAAGCATACCCACTGCGGCCAGAGCCGCGGCAGGAACAGGGGACAGGCGGGACATGATTATTTTTTCTCGCCCAGGCTATTGTAAATGTAGGCGAAAGCGTAGCCGGTCAGCCAGGCGGCGGCAGTCAGGGTGACAAAGCCGTATAAACCTAAGCCAAAGGGTAAGGGACTGACGCGCCAGACCGAATTTTCAAAACCGTGCATCCAGGACCGCATCATACCCATGTAAAACAGCGGGGTAGTAGAAATCAAGAGAGCGCAAATAAGGTACCAGGCGGCAGTTACCAAACCGAGAGCGTTGGCTAATCGAACGGGATCAAGTTTTATATTACTCACCTCCTTTCAAAGAACAACGAAACAGGTGAGGTGTCCACAAGGTCACTGATTATAATTGTAAACGGCCCAGCAACGGAAGGGAAGGTGAGAATGGCGCTGCGGTGATGGGCGGCGTCTGATACCGGGGTGACTGACGCGGTTGATAATTCGGAGCCAGCGGTTTTGAGTTTGACTGAAGCGGAAAAATCAAAGGCGGAGAGGTCGACCGAGTGGGTATCCAGCGCAACATTGAATTTGCCGCTTTCAAATGTGACGGTAACAGCAACGTCTCCGGACTGGGCCGTCCGGGTCGCAGGAGGCTGGTCGGCGGAGGCGGGTGAAAGCCAACTGTTAAATTTCTGTTCGACTGTGGCAGCTGTATTCTGGAGATATCCGGCATAATGGCGGGATATATCCATGTTGAGCCGGCCGGCAAAAGTAAGGTAAATAATAAAAAGGCCCATGGGGATGAAAACCGCGGCGGAAATTATATTGCCTAACTTGAAGGAGCCGATGTTTTGATTGAAGAAATTGCGGTTAAGAAGCTGTCTTTTGTCGATAAAAAAGCCGGCGATAAAAAGCGGAGCTACCATACCCAAAACATAAGTGGCCCCCAGAGCCAGGGCTCCCCAAAAAGAGCCGGACAGGAAAGACAGAGACAAAATGCCGATCAAAACCGGAGCGCAGCAGGCGCTGGCCAGACCGGAAATTAACCCCAGGACGAAAACGGAGAAAATGTCGGGTTGTCCTTGAGGTGCTGTGGGACGGGGAAGTCGAGGCAGGGCAAATTTAACGCCCCACAAAGCTAAAAGCCCGGCTATGACCATAGCTACTCCCCCGGTGTAGTAAGCCAGGTCGTGATAACGGAAAAGGAAACGGGAGACAAAAGAAATACCCAAAACAGCCGGCAGAAGAATGACAAAAATACCCAAGCCGAAAACGAAAGTCATGAACAGAATCCGGCTTCTGGTTTTGAACACACTGCCTAAATAGGAAGGCAGAAGAAAGGTAATGCAGCAAGGGGCAAACAAAGCCACCAGACCGGCTAAGAAAGCGGCTATAAACGAAGCGGGAAGAAGAAGGCCGGTCATTTATACTCCGCAGCCGCCGCCGCCGGCGTCGTTTAGGCCAGGAACGGTGCCGATTTGTCTTTTGACAGCGGAGTAGCCCAGACCGGAACTAAAACTCTTGCCTAAGGCCAGTTTGGGATCAACCCGGTCCCAGCTGGTCCCGGATTTGGAAAAGTGATAACCGAGCTCCAAATAAGTCTGGGGGAACCAGAAGGAATTGAAGGCCAAAATAGTTCTGTAAATTTGGTCATCTGACGCTCCCTGAGATACCATAAGCTCCACTAACCCTAAGGCAGCCATACCATGGTTACAGTCGGGAAAAGCGGTAGAGTTGCCGCAGCAGGGACGATAGATGTTTTCAGCAATTGATTTGACGCGCTCATGTTGGTCGGGAGTTAAAGGAATAAGCTGGGACTGGGAATAATAGGTCATGGCATCTTTTTTACCTAACGTCCAGCCGCCGGTAGAAGCGAACCGGCCGGGATCGCCGGAAGCTTGCATCGGTCCGGAGTCCAGAACCGGGCTTTTTTGGGCTAATCCTGCCGCCCACAAGAGATCCACCCAGAATTGGGCGGAGTCGGCAGTAATGGTGATTGAAGTCTCGTCTGAGCCGTCCAGATATTTTTTTACCAGGTCAGGCTGACCGGCAAACAACTTGTCGAACTTGGCCCGGTCAATGACCCCGATTTTGACCAAACGCTGGCCTAAGTCACCCCAGGCAATATCAAAAGTGAAGCCTTGGGGGGGAAGAACCTGGATTTTGAGTTGGTTGATTTGGGCCACGGAGACGGGGGAGGGAGGGGGAGAGACTCGGGAGACGACTTGAGTAGAAGCGCGGTAGCGGGAAAAAAACGAACCGGCCAGAAAAGCGGCGAGGATAAGTAACAGTTTGGGGAAAAATTTGGACATATAATTTTTAGGATTTAGTAACTTCCCCCTTGAGATTGAACTCAACATAAGGATGCAGGGGGTCGCTGGTTTCCAGACTGATAATGCGCTCCATGGGACCGACTCCCTGGGGACCGTGGAAAGCGGGGTCGAAAACGATTTCCAGCTGAGCTGTCTCCCCCGGTTGAACCGTGCCTTTCCAGTCCGACTGCTGATGCATAGCAAAAGCCGGGCTGGTGCCGGAGGTAGAAATCAACTTGACCGTGGTACACATACAGGAGGTCTTCATATTAGCTACAGTCAGGGGAGCGGTACCTTGGTTTCCTACCGGAAAAGAATGAGTGACCACACCGCCGGAATAATTGATATTCTGCCAGTCGTAATTCTGGTGATCGACAAACAATTTGGCAGAGTCGTCTTTGACCACTTCGGCTTTTTGATTGGTAGGTAAGCGGGAGGCCAAAACAACACCGCCGATTACTAATCCCAAAGAAGAGATAATAACGGCAATTATAATTTTAGGGTTCACGTGAGGCGAATACGCTTGAGTAACAGGGAATTGGCGACGACGGAAACGGAACTGGTGGCCATGGCGGCGGAAGCCAGAATGGGGCTTAATAAAATTCTGGTGAAAGGATAAAGCACACCGGCGGCGACGGGGATAAGCACGATGTTGTAAGCAAAAGCCCAGAAAAGGTTGGCTTTGATCGTCCGCAGAGTCGCCCGGCTGAGTTTGAGAGCCAGGGGAATCGTAGTCAGGTCTTTGTTAACCAAAGTGATACCCGCGGATTCCATAGCCACATCTGTACCAGAGGCCATAGCAATGCCCACATCGGCTGCGGCCAGAGCCGGGGCATCGTTGATGCCGTCACCAACCATGGCAACTATTTTGTTTTCTGCCTGCAGCTGCCTGACAGTTTTTTCCTTATCTGCCGGTAACACCTGGGCAAAAAACCTGGTAATGCCGACCTGGGACGCAATGGCGGAAGCTGTCCTGGGATTATCCCCGGTGACCAGGGAGGTCTCTATTCCCTGGCGATGCAAAAGATTGATAGCGTGTTTGGCGGAAGGGCGTAAAGTATCGGCGATGGCGATAATCCCCAAAACCCGGGTGGGAGTACCGACTAAAACCACCGTCTTTCCCTGCTTTTCCAGCCGGCTGACCTGGGGGGGAATTGAAGAAAACATTTGCGGAGCACCCAAAAGGTATTTGGTATCGTGAATTTTTCCCTCCACGCAGTTGGTTGGTCGTTAATCGTTTATCGTTGACCGAAATTATGTCGGTGACGACGGGCTTGCCTTCGGTCAAAGTTCCCGTCTTGTCAAAAATAACATGATTTACCCTGTGGGCAATTTCCAGGCTTTGGGCATCCCTGACCAAGATGCCATGCTGGGCGGCCAAACCGGTGCCTACTACCAAAGCTGTCGGGGTAGCCAGGCCGAGAGCGCAAGGGCAAGCGATGATCAGGACGGCGACTGTATTAAGAAGGGCAAAAAGGAGGGCGGGGGCGGGACCGAAAGCATACCAGACAGCAAAAGTGGTAACGGAAAGCATGAGGACTACGGGAACGAAATAAGAAGAGATAACATCAACTAATTTCTGGATAGGAGCACGGGAAGCCTGGGCTTGTTCTACCAAGCGGATAATCTGGGCCAGCATGGTGTCGCGGCCGATTTTCTGGGCTCGGATTAGTATGGTGCCGGTAGTATTGAGAGTGCCGGTAATAACTGTGTCATCAGCATGTTTGTAGACGGGAATACTTTCACCGGTAACCAGGGATTCGTCAACAGATGTTTCCCCGGAGAGAACCACACCATCAACGGGGACTTTTTCACCCGGGCGGAGACGGAGCTGATCCCCTACCACAACCTCGCTTATTGGGATATCTACTTCTTTGCCCGCTCTGACCACCCGGGCGGTCTTGGGCTGCAGACCAATTAATTTTTTGATAGCCTGAGATGTCTGGCCGCGGGCTCTAGCTTCCAGAAATTTACCTAAAATAATAAGGGCGATTATAGTAACGCTGGTGTCAAAATAAGGTTCCGGGGTAACGCCTAACCGGGAAATGACCTGGGGTAAAAAGATAACCAGGACCGAATAAAGATAAGCTACGGTGGTACCGATAGTTATTAAAGTATCCATGTTGGCGGTGCGATTTTTTAAACTGGCCCAGGTGGAGCGATAAAAATCGCGGCCGACCCAGAATTGGACCAGAGAGGCCAAGAAAAAATGAAGATAAGAATTTTTCAGCGGGAGGGGGGCTGTCTGCATGAGCAGGGGGAGAGTTGCCCAGAGAAGCAGGGCGGAGACCAGAGCGGAAAGAAGAAACTTATTTTTCAATACAACTATTTCCCGATCTTTGGCTTGCTGCCGGACATCGACGAGCTCATCCGGATTAGTGATTAGGGCTTTGTATCCTAATTTTTCTATTACTGCGGAGATTTGCTGAGGGTCGGTTTGGGCAGAGTCGTAAACAATTGAGGCTTTTTCAGTGGCGTAATTGACAGAAGCTGTACTGACCCCAGGGTTACGCTGGAGTAAGCGCTGAATGTTGACCGCGCAGCTGGCACAGTGCATACCAGCGATGGGAATAGTTATGGATCGGGTAGGCATACTATATTCAGACGGCAATAATTTTGCCATGGTACATGTTCATGCCGCAGTGAAAGGGGTAAACGCCGGGACGGGTAAGAGTAAGCGTAAGAGCTAGGGGGGTGTTGAGGGGCAGATCTTTTTTGATCTTAAGATCGGGAATAATTAACTCCTCAAGACAAGGGTTGGGGTCGGTGCGGGTAAAAGTCAAGGTCACGGGTTGGCCTACCGGAACTTTGGTGACCGAAGGCGAGTAACCTCCGGAGACAGAAATGGCAGCTGTGGTAACCATCGGGCTGTCATCCGGGCGGCGAGACAGAAAAAACCAGTAAATAAATCCGATTAGACCTACCGAGGAAATTAATATAATAATTTTGTCCAGAGACATAATAAATTTAGGCGCGGTTTTTGCGAAAAACTTTGACAACTTCAGAGACTGCGGTATCCCGGGCGCTGGCAGAGCCGCCGCGAACGGCATCGGCAACGCAATTTTTGAGATGATCTTCAAGAATGAGGGCATCAGTTTCCTTGAGAGCTGCCTGGACAGCCTGGGATTGGGTCAGAATATCAATGCAATACTGCCCTTCCTCCACCATCTGAATAACTTTGTCCAGATGGCCGCGGGCTATTTTCAGGCGATGTGAGACATGATGATGGGTGTGATCCATACCTTGTATTTATATCCCCCCGGGGGGGATATGTCAATACCTTTTCGACTTTGAACATGGTTGCAGTATTATTGTTCTTTGAATACTTCAATGGGGCAGATGGGGTGGTGGAAGTGACTAAAGTAAGCTTGAGAAGCAGTGAGGTGGTCGGGGTCTTTTGGAAACCCAGGACTAAAGATGATTGTCTGGCTCTGGAGACTCTGGGGGTGATGGGATTGTATCTATTAAGAGAGGATGGTACTTCCGCAAGAAAGGTGAGGCGATCGTCCGGACTGGGGAAACCAGATGAATTAAGAATGAGAATGACGGGGTTGGCACAAGCATTGGCAGGAGAGGACGAGGGGAGACAGAAAGTGGTAGTTGCCCTGGGGTTAGACGGGCATCACACCCCCGAGGTATGAAGGTTTTGGAGTGATCCGACGTTTTTAATGTTGGATATCCCGTGTTATATGACGTTATTAAAAAGACTCTTCTGCATTATGGATTTTCTCTCTGGGAAAGTTGGCTTTCGGCAACTGTCTTAATAAGAGCCTGGGAGATAACTTCAAAAGACCCATAGGGACCATGCCAGTGATCCAAAAATGTTCCTATATCTTCGCCACCCTCTCCAAATCGTTTGTTTGGATTTTTAACACCATAGCCAGCGAGTTATTAACTCTTGACATTTAATCTCACCTCCAAACTAAATAAAGCTCAGTGTGGCGGGTTTTAAGCCTTTTTAATAATGTCATGTAACGTTTCAGTATATCCGAAGATAGCTGGACACAACTGAATTTTATCATATTCCAGCTATTTTGGCGTGAACGAGTGCAACGTGGCTTTAGCGTATATTTTTTCTTAAACTTATTTACGGGCGACTTTTATTCCTTTTGTAGAAATCCTCTACTGGCTCCATTCCTTTTGGGAAAATCGGAATGTAATTTTCTCTGTTAACATATTTTTGAAGGTCGCCAACTTTTCGCCGTAATTCCTCCTCTCTCCCCAAGGCAATAACACTATCACCAGAAGCTATTCCAGCATCATCACAAACTTCTATATCCCGAAAAGTAACACATTCTAACAATGGCCCGGAATCACTCCAATTGGTCATGTCATGAATCCAAACATTGGTCATTCGATGACCCTCAAGATTCCAAACAAATAAAATGTGATAATTACCCTTGCTTAACACCTTACTATGTTTTGAATAAAGCTGAACGAGATGTTTCTGGATGGAGCTATTGTCCTGGGGATCGAAAATATCCAGTAGAGGATTTTCATCTTTGACTGGATAAATTATCAAAGGAAGAGACTTCCACTTATAACTAAAAGGCTTATATTGTCTTGCCGCCATAAGTTTTATTTATAAAAGTTACCCGCAATATATAAATAGTAAAAAATATATGTCACCTAACGTTTCAGCATATCCGAAGACAGCTGGATTTATAATTGTATTTTAGTAAATTCAGCTAACTTGGGTGAGTGCAGTGCAACAAGCGCGCCGAATATGCTGTGTTATGTGACCTGAGCAAATTGAATTAAAATATTTGCGAGAATGCAATGTGGCAAGCGACCGGCGGGAGCGCAGAGTTGAAAAAGAGAAGTATTCTTGCAAAATTATTTTATAAACTTCTGTCCAACTCTGGCCACCGTTTCTAAAACCTCACGCTCTCGCCCTTCAGCTACCCCTTTTAGTAAATCACTAGCAACTTCAGTTGGCATACCATCAGCTGCTAGGCCAATAATTACTTTGATGGCAGCTTGTTGCTCAATCGCTTTTGCAAGTTTTCCAAGTTGGTCAAGTTGTTGTCTACCTAAATTTTGTTCAAAATCTGGTTTTCCCATACTAGATCACCTCCACAAAACTTCTCTTTTTCAATTTCACATAACGTCAGGATTATGAGAAGTCGTGCATAGCACGACTTGGGTGGAGAAGTCTGCAAGACTTCGTAACATCATAATCCTTGTTATATGACCCGACCGAAACGAAGCGTGGGGAGAGCGCAGCGGGGTGCGAACGATAGTGAGCAAGTTTGAAAACCTGCCGTCATCAGTTATTAACATTAGGGGCGGGGCAAAAATAATTCAAAATACTTCTTCATTGTTG
>Ga0075791_128_pt1 | contig 10423 bp, 9 predicted proteins | sample RifGroC1_FD_67887 | JGI IMG/M metagenome (GOLD analysis project Ga0075791, IMG submission 67887) | Microgenomates (Amesbacteria) bacterium GW2011_GWC1_48_10 | reverse complement strand
GAGGTCATAGAGATAGTCAACTATCACTGCCCGTGGGGAACCGGAGTTGTGTTTCAGTGCACTTTGCAGGTGGCGTAAGGTGGACCATTGAACGGCTAAGACCGACAACCCAAGCTGGTTGGCGGCGTGGATGAGGTAATTGACGGAAGTCCCGTTTTTAGTAGTCTTACAGAGCTTTATCAGGGTAGTCAAAGAATAGTGTTGTTTCCCCAGGATTTCCAGGGCGGTTTTGAGGGAGGCAGGCCCGCAGGTGTGGTCATCGGGCTGGGAGTAGGTTTTGGCTTTGGTTCTGCCCATAGTGGAGGCATTTTAACCGAGCCAGGGGAGTTTGGGAAGACCAAACAGAACCCGAATTTAAGGCTGTGAGGGGGCGTAGACCCGGGTTTGGGAGAGTGGGCTGGTATGTACCAGGACCCAGCCGGGAGGTGGACTGAAGGCGGTTTGAGAGGGGCGAAGGAGAAGGTAGCTGGTTGGGGGAGGCACGACCGATACGGAATGGTGCAGGAACGGGTAATTCAGATAAAACAAATTATTAATACCGGCAACATAAATGAGTGATCCGGGGGGGACATTTGCGGCCAAAAAGTTTTCGGTGTCATAATAGTCACCGGAGGCATAATTTAAATTGAGGGACAGGAAATCGGATTTGGTCTGACGCCGGGTAATGACAGGAATGTATTTAGCGTTGGCCGCGAGACGATAGCAGATAGAGGACCGAGAGCGCGGGAAGATAAGGCAGAATAAAACGGCCTCCGCCGGTGCGGGGGGTGATAAACCAGACAAATAGAGCCAGACCGGTGTAAATTCCTAAATTTGCCACTCCCCTACTCCGATTTTGGCGGATCAGAAAAAATAAAATAAAAGGTGCGGAAATTATGTAAACGGGATTTACCGGGTCGGCGGACCGAGTGAAGACGGTCCAGAGGTCTGTAGGATTTAATGATATCCGGGTGTCGGTATATAGAGGTGAGAGAAAAGGATAAACCGGATTGCCGGTGACCAAATATGAACGGAGAAGCCAGGGGGAAAGAATTGTGATTGTTAATAGTGAATAGTAAATAGGATATTTAAAAGATATTTTTTGACGCCAAGCCAGTATCCAGTAAATGGGGAGAGAGCCGAGGGCTAAAAGTTTGGTCGAGGCGGCCAGACCGAGGGAAACAGCACTTTTATAAATTTTCTTATCCAGGAATAAATATAAAGCCAGGGTTTCGAAAAAAGTCCGAGCCAGGTCGATGTTGGCAGTAATTTGCAGCCAGGAAAAAACCAGATTTGATGAAAGAATTGTAATTGTTAATAGCGAATAGTGAATGGAAAGATATTTTCGGGATAATTTGAAGGTGACGATAAGAGTGAGGATTCCGAATAAATAGTGGATGAATTTGGCCAAAACTTCCGAACCTAACGCCAGCGCCGGAAGATATAACATTTCGGTAAGCATGGGCATAGCGGAATACTTGAAAACGGAGCCAGGGTAGAAGCTCAAGTGACCTTGGGAGAGCCACATTTTAGGTAATGTCAGGTGATACCAGAGAGCGTCAAAACTCAATTCCGGACCGAGTGAGCCGATGAGGTTGATTAACAATTGGGCGATTAAAAAAAATAAAAATACGGTTCCTATTTTATTTAGTCTGTATAATTTATTAACGAATAATTTAATTAATAAAACCGGTCTATAAGAGAGTGAAATGTAAACAGTGAATAGTAATAGTAATATACTAATGACTGATAACTGGGGTTTAAATAATTGATGAGCAAGTCCTAAGAAGAATATGGAGTATGAATATAATCCGATGAGAAGGGCTAATATAAACATATCCCGGCCTGGCAGAAGAGGTGATTAAAATAAATCACAAGAATTAAACCAGTCCATAAAAGAAATGCAAGTATCTTCACGGGGGTATATTAGCGGGTTTCGTACGTAAGAGTGATGTTGGATACAATGTCTGTAGAACCGGGCTGGATTTGGGTCTCCCCTCCTCCACCCCGACCGGCTTTGTCTAAAGCCAAAAAGACAGGTTCCGGGCCGGGTGTACCGCTTTCCTGAATATTGATGATACGACCGAGTGAGATACCGGCGGCGCGGCTTAAGCTGTCGGCTTTGGACTTGGCCCGTTTGACAGCTTCGTTGCGGGCTTGCTGCATAAGCTCCTCACGCCGTTTGTCGTCGACTGTCAGCTGAATGCCGCTTACGGTATTGGCTCCGTCAGCGGTGGCGGTATCGATAACCTGGTTAAGCTTGTCCAATTCTCTGACGGTGACTTTTAAGCTGGCAGAGACGCGATAACCAGTGACACGGCTGGTACCGGCAGTGTAGTCGTATTTGGGATAGACGGAGTAGTTTTCGGTCTTGATGTCTTTGCCGTCAATCCCCATTTTTTTCAGATTGTCAGTAATGGTATTCATTACGCGGTTGACTTCGGTTTGAGCAGTTTTGACGGTTCCCCGGGTGAGATTTATGCCCAGATCGACGATGCCGGTGTCGGGGACGACCGTAACTTTGCCAACGCCGGAAACAGTGAATAAGTCCTGTTTCTGGGTGACTACCGAAGTGACCGGTATGCCGGGAGCAAATTTAACAAAGATAAAAGCCGCGGCGAAGATGACAATAATTTTGGCCCACCAGGAGTTCATATCAGCTAGTATTGTATACGCTGGTTTCTAGTTTTTCTACCCGATCTAATTTTGCAGCCTTGGTAGTGAAACCCTTATCGATCAGGTCGTGGATTTCATTTCTCCATTTGTCGAATTTTTGATCTTGTTTCCGAGATGCTATCATCAGGTCTTTTAAATCAATTCTAATTACTTTGAGAGTATCGTCATGCAGACGCTGTTTTGTAGAAATCGTAGTAATCTTCCAGGATATATCGTCTAGCTGGTCCCGTATGATTTTGAATTGATCTTCAGCGGGAAGGGATGAGGAATTTTTATAAACCGGCATGAAGTGATATTAACACCAGGAGCGTTTGGGATGTCAACCGGTCTTTTTAGGAAAATCCCATAAGGAAGAATAATATGAACATTTCATAGATAATGAAAAGTGGTGGGGATATGAAGAAAAGAAAGGTAAAGATTAGGATGTTTAATTTTCGGGAGACATTGAATAGCTGATGGCGGTTGTAAAAATTCAGGCAGATTAAGTAGATGAAAAATAAGCTAATTGCAGATACTACTGCTGGAAATGCAGATGTTTGTTCGGAGAACAATTCCAGGCTAATAAATAGCATTACTATTGCGAGTATTGGACCAAGCAGCCAGAGAGCTAGAAATAGAAACAGTCGGGAATAAAAATTGGATAATTGGAGATATCTAAAGTATTTAATGGTTAGGATGATGATTAAAAGTACTAATGGTGGGATGAGGGTCAGTAGGTATTGGTGGAATACTGCTGATGCAGAGACGCATTCAAAGCATTCACAGGATACTTTGAACAAAAGTAATTTTCTATAGTAGGGACAGCTATTTAAGTTAAAGTTTGGCAGGCATAGGCATTCCATAGAAAAACTGGAAAGGAAAATACGCAAAAGTAAATACCAAACAGATGTAAGAAGAAGATAGAGACCTGTTGTGTTTACAACCCGTCTAAACATTAAAAAAATTGTAACACATACCCAATAGGAATAAGAATCAGGCTTGAGGGTGGGTATCTTTTTCCAGGTAGGTGACGGCGGCGACAGTGTCGCTGGCTTGAATTACAAACTATTTTTTTAATAATCCACTGACTTGTTTCCAGTCCGCAACCCAGACTTCACTGTCTTTTTTCTCATTACCGTGGTATTTAACTATTCCTACATATCTGAAACCTGACTTTTTGGCTACACGTATTGAATCGGGATCGCCCTTGATAAAAGCTATTATTATTGGTGATGGAAAAGCAGAGCCGGTGTGTAGTGTATCTGCTGTAGAGTCGACTTCTGTTTGCATGGCGCCAATTTGAACTACCACCTGGCGTACGGCACTGGACACGATTCCAGTGAGAGCTCTTATTCTTCTGGAATTTTTTCCTTCAACTATTGTCTGGTTTTTGTTCCAGCTTATTTCGTAAACGGTGGGTTTTTGGTTAATGATGCGTCGGAGTGTGCAATATGTATTGCAGACTCGAGGGTGCCGTTTTTCTTCATTCTGGAAATTGTACCTTTGGAGAGGGTATAGGCAGTTACAAATCCTACAATTTCACCCCTATCTTCCGGTACGGGGTGATTTGTTTTACCCCGGATTGCCCATAAGTATTGTTCCTCAGGTTCCACACCTTCATCCTCATTCCAGAGGTTTTGTGCCCATTGAATAATTTCTTGTGGAGACATGTGACTACCATACATGCCCTTAATAGCAATTGGGTGGTTTACTGATTGCTCAAGCCTTTGAAGGTCTATCCTATCCAACTGATAATTTACCGCAGAATCTAAAAGGCTTATAGCAGCCAGTTCGGAACCAGTAAATTGTTGGGGTACTCTTTTTGTACGACGTACTGGAATGTCTAATAGAGATTGGTATTCAAACATATGTTATTTTAATCTGGTTCCTTTTCCAGACAGGTGACGGCGGCGACAGAGTCGCCTTTTTGACTAAAGCGCATAAGAATTACTCCTTGGGTGTCGCGGCCTAATCGGGGAATATTTTTCAGGGGAAGCTTGATAATCTGGGCGGTACGGCTGGTTAAAACGACCTGGTCCACATTTTCATCGACCCCGATACAAGAAACAATCAGGCCGGTTTTAGCGGCGAGACTGGCGGCCTTGACACCCTGACCTCCCCGCTTTTGCAGTGGCCAAGCCTTGACAGAAGTGCGCTTACCCAAGCCTTTTTCGGTAATGATCAGCACGTCTTCGAAGGTTTTGCGGCGCTTGTCTGTCGGGGCCTCTTTCTTTCCCGGAAATACTTCCATGCCGACGACGTAGTCACCGGATTTGAGGTCGATGCCGCGGACACCCATGGTATCCCGGGCCGTGGGACGGACGTCTTCTTCGCGGAAGCGGATGGACTTGCCGGCATAAGAGACGAGTAAAATTTGGTCCGAGCCGGTGGTGGGTTTGACCCATTGTAAACTATCCCCGGGTTCGAGCTTGACGGCAATGATTCCGGAGGTGCGGATATGGTCAAAGTCGGCGATCTTGCTCTTTTTGATAGTTCCTTTTTGGGTAGCCATTAACAGGAACTTGACCTCGCCTTTACCCAGGGCGAGGATGGTTTGGAGTTTTTCATCGGAACCGAGGTTGATGAGATTGACAACAGCCTGGCCTTTGGCCTGGCGGCTGCCTTCGGGGAGGTCGTAGGCCTTGACCTTGAAAACCCGTCCGAGGTTGGTGAAAAAGAGGATGTCGTCGTGGGTGTTGGCAGTTAAGATATGAGAAATCTCGTCTTCTTCTTTGACGGTTTGGCCGGTGACACCCTTGCCTCCCCGGTGCTGGGTTCTAAAAACTGAGGGGTTTTGGCGTTTGATGTAGCCGGTGGCGGTAACAGTGACGACAGTATCTTCCGAAGGGATCAGGTCTTCCTCCCGGAAGTCGCCAATACCCAGTTTGTAGACCCGGGTGCGGCGATCATCGCCGAATTTCTCTTTGAGAGCGATAGACTCGTCTTTAATTACTCCCAGAATTTTCTCCGTGTGTGACAAGAGGTCTTCAAGGAAAGCGATTTGCGTCAGGACCTGTTTGTACTCATCCTCGATTTTTTGACGTTCTAAAGCGGCCAGGCGGCGCAGCTGCATGTCTAAAATTGCGACAGCCTGAATTTCGGTGAGACCGAAACGGGTCATCAAATTGGCTTTGGCGGTGTCTGCGTCTTTGGATTCCCGGATGGTTTTTATGACTGCGTCGAGATGATCGAGGGCGATTTTGAGTCCTTCCAAAATATGAGCCCGGGCGCGCGCCTGGCGCAGATCGTATTCACTTCTCCTGGTAATAACCAGCTGGCGGTGCTTGACATATTCTGTAAGAATTTGTTTGAGGCCCAGGGTTTGCGGAGTGCCGTCGACGAGAGCGACAAAGTTGGCGGGGAATGTGGTTTGAAGTGCGGTGTGTTTGTAGATGTTGTTTAAAATAGCTTTGGGCTTGGCGTCACGCTTTAAGTCGATTGCGACTCTGATGCCGTCCCGGTCTGACTCGTCACGCAGATCAGAAATACCATCGATTTTTTTGGCGTGGACGAGGTCGGCGATACGGGCGACTAATTCGGCTTTGTTGACCTGGTATGGCAGTTCGGTAATGATGATTTGAATTTTGCCGGACTTGGCTTCTTCTATTTCGGCTTTGCCCCGGACGACAATCCGGCCCCGGCCGGTAGTGTAAATTTCGGCGATGGCTTTAGTGTCATAAATAGCCCCGTAAGTCGGGAAGTCCGGGCCTTTGATAAACTGCATCAGTTCCTCGACTGTGGCTTGCGGGTGATCGACAAGATACACGATGGCATCGAGGACCTCGGAAAGATTGTGAGGCGGGATTTTGGTGGCCATGCCGACGGCGATTCCTTCCGACCCGGCCAGGAGCAGGTTGGGAAGTTTGGCAGGCAGAAATACCGGCTCTTTGAGAGTGCCGTCAAAATTGTCGGTGGTGTCCACGGTCTCCTTTTCGATGTCCACCAGCATTTCTTCTGAGATACGGGCCAGTTTGGCTTCGGTGTAACGCATGGCGGCGGGAGAATCGCCGTCAATAGAGCCGAAATTACCCTGACCGTCTATCAGGGGATATCTCATGGAGAATTCCTGGGCGAGACGGACCAGGGCGTCATAGACTGGGACGTCGCCGTGAGGATGGTATTTACCTAAAACTTCACCGACAATTTTGGCGGATTTGCTGTGTTTGCCTCCGGGCCGAAGACCCATATCATGGCAGGCATAGAGAATGCGGCGATGGACGGGTTTGAGACCATCCCTAACGTCGGGCAAAGCCCGGGCGACAATAACGGACATGGCGTAATCCAGGAAGTTTTTCTGCATCTCCGTCGTAATCTCCGTGGGGAGGATTTTGCCGATGGGAGAAGGGGTTATTTCGGGTTCGTCGGGCATAGACTAGTAAAAAAACATTAAAGTCCGGGTTTCCCCGGATGAAAATATATTACCTGTTTTATGAAGCTAAAGCAAGGGAAAAAGGTGGTTATGTGGTACGAGTACCTGTAGCTTGAGCGTCGGGTTTGTGAAATTTACAATCGGTTTGGTTGCAGATAAAAGAATGAAACGGATTATCCCTAATGTTTGTATAAGCAACTCCATAAACTACACCTCCAAGAACCGAACAAATTCGTTGGAGGTAATCTTTAATGTCTGGATTATGTGCGGTGCAGTTGTGAATTGTGGCGGATACAGTTTCGGTCATTTATTCTTCTTATTTTCCAAAGTATTTTATAATAAGGAAAGAGATAAGTAAAGGGGTAGCAGGAAACTTATCGGTCTAAAGGAGTAATTTGAGCGGAGGGTTCGATGAGTTGGGGCGAGGATGGGTTATTGAGGTCCAGCTCGTAGATACCGCGGTAGTCGGAGTAATAAAGTTTGGTAGAGTCGGGGGAAAGGACGAGATTGCCGGGGCGGTTGGATATATAGCCTTTTTCGGTTCGGATTTCTTGTTCGTCAAATTTGAGCAGATCGCTAATTTTACTCGTGGCAAGATCGATTTGGACGATTGAGAAATAACGGCGATATGTAGCTTTGTTGGTGGCAGTAGTAACCCGGGGGATTTCATTACTAACAAGAGCATAAGCAGTGGCTGGACCGGCGAGAACCAGTCTATAAAGCGTACCGGGGAAAGTGGTGATGGGGGTAGAAGTTTGGGAGACCGGATTGAAGAAAAACAGCTTGGTAACCTGGCTGAATTGGGAGTCGGCCGAACCGGTAAACTCGTAAGCTAAAGATTTGTCGATGTCTATAAAAGAAGCGACGACTTTGCCGGAGGCGTATGACTCAAAATCCAGGTCTGTAATTTTTTGGTTTTGGGAGTTGAGAAGAACCTGATCGGAACCTTCATAGAAACCCCGGGTGATGATTATTTCATCGCAGGATGCGGTACAGAGCGGACGAAGGTAAGAAAATATGGGGAAACGCTGGTCGGCTTTCACAGGCTGGGAATATAGGGTCTCCGTCTGGCGGGTGGAGATATTGTAGCGGTAGAGGCTGTCGCTGGTGGAGATGATAACAAAGTTACCGTCGGGGGAAATTTTGACGTCCCGGATTTGGAGGACGTAGTCCGAATTGGGAGTCGGCTGGTAGGCAAGAGTGTAAATTGTTTGGGGGGATAAAGACCGTGACAGGTCCAGAAGGTCAACCTTTTCGGGCTGAAAAATGGGATAGTAATTGGGATTTAACTCTTTTTTGCCGTGGGCGAAGACCAGGAGATTGGCTCCGGGATAATAGTCGAAGGCGTAGATGGTTTCTCCAGTGCGGGTAATTTGACTTGAAGATCCATCAGCGAATCTTAGCCAGATTTCATTATTTCTAATAAAAGGGAAAAGAATAGTTTGAGTTGCGGGTGGGGCGGAGGTGACTGTGGGGGTGGCAGTGGTAGTTGGGGGTTGAGGGTTAAGGCGGGGGGCGAAGAGGCGCCAGGCAAAAAAGAGGCTGGTTGAGGCAAAGAGAAGGACGAGGAAAGGGAGGAGAAGCGTCTTGGGGTTTGAATGGGGTGGAATGGGAGCAGGTGGGGGAAGAGAAGGCTCGGATGGCGGAGTGTCAGGATTCACTATAACTAGTATACAATAATTACTTACCGAAGAGCTGGATCACCAGGGGGGCGATAAGTAAAGCTACGATTTGGACGATTTTCATCATCGGGTTTAAGGCTGGGCCGGCGGTATCTTTGAGGGGATCCCCTACGGTATCCCCTACTACGGCGGCTTTGTGAGTTTCACTACCCTTGCCGCCTAAATGCCCATCCTCTATATACTTTTTGGCGTTGTCCCAAGCGCCGCCGGTGTTGCACATAAACAAGGCCAGCATTAATCCGGAAGCGACCACACCGGCTAAAAATCCTCCCAGGGTCTGGGCACCCAGAATACCGACTAAAACGGGGGCGGATATGACGATGGCGGCCGGGATGACCAATTCTTTTTGAGCGGCAGAAGTGACAATACTGACAGCTTTTGAATAATCGGGTAAAGCCTTACCTTCCATAATACCTGGGATGGTTTTGAACTGGCGGCGGACTTCCTCGACGACCTGGAAAGCGGCTTTACCCACGGAACCTATTAGTCGGGAGGAAAAGAGGTAGGGCAGGGCCCCGCCGATTAAAAGTCCGATGAAGACTTTGGGAAGGGCTATATCGATGGCGGTTAAACCGGTGGCTTCGAAATAAGTGGCAAACAGAGAAGAAGCTGCAACGGCAGCGGAACCTACGGCAAAACCTTTGGTGAGAGCTTTGGTAGTGTTGCCTACCGCATCCAGGCTGGCAGTAACTGTGGGAGCCTGGCCCTTCAGGTTGGCCATTTCCACCATACCCTGGGCGTTATCGGCGATGGGCCCGAAAGTGTCTAAAGCCATGATAATGCCGGTCGTGGCCAGCATACCCATACCGGCTAAGGAAATGCCGTAGAAGCCCAAGAAAAGATAACCGGCAAATATAGTAGCAACGATTATAAGAACCGAAATAAAGGTGGATTCCATACCTACGGACAAGCCGGTGATGAGATTGGTCCCCGCTCCTGTTTTGCTGGCTTGGGCGATAGATACCACCGGCTTTTCACCCGGACCGGTATAGTATTTAGTGACATAAAGTAAAGCTAACATGGAGATAATACCGGAAACGGCGGCGTAGCCGGCACGCGGCTCTCCCAAAAGGAAAATAGCCAGGCCCATGAAGATGATAATGGCGGCCACAGCGGAGACGACAAAACCCCGGATTAAAGGCCGGATGGGATTTTCTTTTTCCGAGCGGGCGGAGACGAAGAAAGTACCCAGAATTGAAGTAAGAATGGCGCCGGAGCGAGCCAGAAGCGGGAAGACGACACCTTTAAGGCCAAACATGGTGCCGCCCAAAATCATAGCGGCGACGATAGTTAAAGCATAGGACTCGAAAACGTCGGCAGACATACCGGCACAGTCGCCCACATTGTCACCGACGTTATCGGCGATGGTGGCCGGGTTTCGGGGATCATCCTCGGGGATGCCGGCTTCGACCTTGCCGACTAAATCTGCGCCTACATCAGCGGCTTTGGTAAATATACCACCGCCGACACGCATGAACAGGGCTAAAAGAGCCGCGCCAAAGCCGTAGCCGACTAAAACCGTGGTAGCCTGGCTGGCGACAACGGCTGCGCCCTGGGAAATAAAGCTGAAGTAGGCCCACATATATATAAGGGATACGCCAAAAAGGCCTAAACCCACCAATAACATGCCGTTGACGGTACCGGCGGAAAAGGCCATTTTCAAGGCGGGGTTGAGACCAATGACGGCGTTTTTGGCGGTTCTAATGTTGGCTCGGACGGCAATCCACATACCGAAATA
>Ga0075791_126_pt1 | contig 11167 bp, 7 predicted proteins | sample RifGroC1_FD_67887 | JGI IMG/M metagenome (GOLD analysis project Ga0075791, IMG submission 67887) | Microgenomates (Amesbacteria) bacterium GW2011_GWC1_48_10 | reverse complement strand
GTTGAAAATTTATAACCTTTGCGCCAGTCATATTTCTCCACCGCCCGGATCAGCCCCTGGTTCCCCTCCTGGATCAGATCCAAAAGCGACAATCCCCGCATCACATATTTCTTAGCAATGGACACCACCAGCCGCAGGTTGCTTTCCGTCAATTTTTTCTTCGCCCGCCTATCACCCTTTTCAATTTTTTGCGCCAGGGAAATCTCCTCCACCGGTTTCAGAAGCGGGATTTTCCCTATCTCCCTCAAATACATCCTCACCGGGTCAGTTGTAGTCACCCCTACCTCCATCTTGGTCAGCGCCTCAATTTCTTTATCCAGTTCCGCCACTGCTTTTTCATCCACCTCCATGTCCTCCTCGGAAGTCGTCTCAAATACGTCCACCCCCATCTCCAAAAGTTTCCCAAACAACCCGTCCAATTCAGAAATCTTCTCCTCAGCGTCCGGATACACTTCCAATATCTCGTCCAAAGTCAAATACCCCTGGTGTTTCCCCTTCGCCGCCAATTGCGCCATTCCTGTTGTTGGTTTCGCCGCTTTTGCCATATATTAATGTGGCTCCGCCACATAAAAAAGGCCTGTGTCAACTCCGGTAGCCACAGCTCACCGGAGCGTCATAACCTAAACCTGCCTGCAATATACTCCTCTACTTGTCTTTCGTCAACTCAGCCAGCCTCTTCGTCAGCCCTCTCAGCTCTCCTCTACCCTGAGCCTCCTCTCTCATTTTTTCAATTCTCTCTCTCACCTCTATTTCTTCCAGTTCCCGCACTGCTTTCTCCCACTCCCGCTCTGCGTCCCCTTCCTCAAACCGGTCTTCCACCAGCATTTGTTCCTCCACTCTCCCCCTCAATTCCGCAGGTAATGCCCCGATCAGCTCTTTCACCCCTGAAAATTGGGGACTTAGGACTGAGAACTGTTCTACCACCTTTTTCCAAAACGGCATCTCTACCCACTGGCTTACTGACGATCCGATCAACTTCCCCACCATCCCGTTTCGCAGTGCCAACCCCACCACGTATTCCTCCACCACCTCGCGTCTCGTCTTAATTGTCATCCCGACCGTAGCGGATGGATCCCTTGTGGTTTGAGATCCAGTACTTGAGATTTTACCAAGTTGTGCCCGGACATCCTCCTCCCTCACCTCCAGTACTTCCGCCAGCTTCCGCACATAATGGGCTTTGACAATTTCGTCAGAAATATTAACCCAGATCGGCGCCAGCTCCCGAGAAATCTTGCCTTTCCCTACCCCATCCAGACCATACCTGGCTACCGCCGACTCCAGATAATAGTCATAAATTGGTATCGCTTTCCCTACTGCCGCCCGCCAGCCTTCCGGATCTGCCACTCCCCACTCCCCCGGATCTTTATACTGCTTCGGGTTTATAATTTCGGACTTTGAATTCAGGATTTTCACTACTACTCCCGCTCTTTCCGCCACTTCTATCCCCCGCCTGGCCGCCGCGTCTCCCGCTACGTCCGCGTCAAGTGCCAGTACCACCGTCCCCGCATACCGTCTCACCAAATCCACCTGCTGGGTAGTCAGGGCAGATCCCTTCACCGCCACCGCGTTTTTCACTCCGGCCAGGTAACTGGCCAGCAAATCCAGCTCCCCCTCCACCACCACCGCCCAGCCGGCTGTCTTGATCTCAGTCTTATTCACATCCAATCCGTACAACAGCTCGCCTTTGTGGTAAATCTCCGTCTCCGGTGTATTCACATATTTAGCCCCTTGGCTAGCCGCAGCTTCAGCGGAGGTGGCTGGCATTACCCTCCCGGCAAACCCCACCGTTTGCCCCCGGTGGTTAGACAGCGGAAACATCACCCGATTCCGAAACCTGTCATAAAAGTTTTGGCCTTTGACTACCAACCCTGCCCTCTCCAAATCCTGCACCTCAAAATTTTTCTTTCCCACCAAATACTTCATCAGGAAATCCCACCCTTCCGGTGCAAACCCGAGTTTAAACTTTTCCGTCACTTCCTCCTTTATTCCTCGTTTCCTCAAATACTGCCGTGCCGATTCTCCCAACCGATGCTGCATCAATAAATAATGGTAAAACTCAGCCGCCAGGCTGTTTACTCTCACCAGTCTCTCTTTCACTTCCTCTGTTTGGCTCGGCCGGTATGCCGTCAGTTTCACCCCCACTTTCTCCGCCAGCGTCCGCAGGGCTTCTCCAAACTCCATCCCCTCCATCCGCTGCAAAAAAGTGTATGCATCCCCCCCCTCTCCGCACCCAAAGCATTTCCATATCTGCAGTTCCGGATTCACCATGAACGACGGCGTTTTTTCCCCATGAAACGGACACAACCCCTTATAGTTTCTTCCCCCTTTCTTCAGTGGGATATACTCTGATACCAACTGCACCATGTCCACCTTGCTTTTAACCTCTTCCACCTGGTCCATCACTCGAATGTTACCACACCCCCCAGTCCCACCTCACTCCATCCCCGCCTCAATCCTCTCGTCTTTCATTACTTCCCCCTCCCGCCTCACTATTCCATTCACCGTCAACCGGTACGCAAATTTTTCTATCCCCGGCTGTCTTTTTACCAGCACCCGGTACATATCGGCAAACTCGTCTCCCGGTAATTCATATTTCACTTCTGCCGCGACTCTTTCCCTCGCCGGCACTACTACCCAAAACCCTATTATTCTGACTCTCTCCCTCTCCTCCTCCACCCACACTTCTTCCGATCTCTCCTGCCGCAGTGAACTCGGCCTCGCAAAATCACCCTGCGTTTGCGGTCTTAATTTCTCACCGCTTACACTTACACTTACAACCCTCGCTTCCCTCGGTACCACCACCCGCACGTAATCTATATAATCCCCTCCCCAGAAATACGGCGGCCTAGGGTTCTCAAACGGATTATCATTTTGCCACTCCACCTCTATTCTCTCTCTCAACTCCCCGTCTCCTATCTCTACCTCATGTCTCAACTCTCTATTGATACAGCAGTTCGCCTTATTCGCTCCCAAGTTTGTCTCTACTATATATAAATAGTCCCCGTAATAGTTTCCCAACCCCCCGTCCCAGCCCCATTCCCTGATTTCCGCCTGCAGCTTCTCCTCCCCGATCCACACCAAAATCTGTTTTTTATCCAGTTGTGCTTTTACCAAACCGGCCAGTTTGACTGCCTGTCCCGGCCGTATGTTTTTCATCCGCTCCCACACCGCCGTCCCCACCGCCCCCAGAAAATCCCGTTTTTGCGTCGACCCCGGTTTCCAATCCACTTCAGCATAGCTTTGCGCCAGGTTATACAAGTTCTTGTCCGTCACTGTTTCGCCGTACGTTACCACTTCCACCGGCCCCAATATCTTCAGAATCGAATTCACCAGCTCCAAATTAATTGCCATCACCCCGTCAATCTTTTCTTCTCCTCCTTGCTCCAAAAACCAGGCCACAGTCGCCGCCGCCGAGGCGAAATCCGGATCCCAATTGCTGTCCCGCAAGCGCCACCATCCCTGCCGGAAAGCTTCCTGCACCGGGTACGGCGGTTCCACATGTCCCGCCAGCTTCCCATCCGGCTCATATATGTCTTGCGCTGTCCAATCAACTAATCCTCCGTCTTTAAACCTCGCTCGTATGTAACTGCCCATAAATCCACCGGTTGGCCTCAGTTCCGTGTTGTTTTGCAGCAGCACTATATAAGTTTTATCCCCCACCCACTCCGGTAAGTTATCGACAAAAGGCAGTCCCCGGGCACACCACCGAAAAACACCCTGCCAGCGGCCAAACTCCCCCGGCCGATTCTCTGCCATCCCCTTTAATATCTTTACTCCGCTTACTCCGCAACTACCCCCTACTCCCAATAGCATTAACATCCCCGCACCAATCAAAATAATCACTTTCTTCATGGCTTACTCACTTTAGTATATCCGCCTCTGTGATCCACTACCCAATCCACCCCTAATCGTTTCAGCTCCTCAGTCGTACTTTCACTTGGCCACTCCTGGTTCAATTTGTCCAAAAACCTTCTTCTTTCCGGCGGCATAAACCCCGAAAATCCGTTTAGTAAATTTTTTCCGTGCACCAGGCTGAAAAGCATTCTGTCTGCCTCCACATTTTCATCCCCCGCCGGCAGTTCCACTATTACTCTCCCCGGTTGCACCGAAAGCCACTGGTAAACAGATGGGTATTCCTCCGGTTTCGGCACGTCCCGATAATCAGTCAGCCCCGTCCCCCCGACTACTGCTACTACCATTGCCGCAATAATTCCTAGATTTTGAATTTTGAATTTTGAATTTTGAGTTTGGGCTATCGCAATAGCAATTAGCCCGCTGGCTGCCCACGCCGCTACCCAAATCCAGCGTGATGGTGTCCTAAAAGCCGGCATCCCCGGCACCAGGTAGTACGCCGCCGCATATGGCAAAGGTATCGGATATTTCCCTGCAATTTTCACTGTGTCTCCCTGCCATTTAACCACCGGCCCCATCGCCATCACCAAACCCATGATCAGTACCGCCGCCAACCACTTAGTTTCTTTTTGGTAATGTTGGGATTTGGGATTTGGGATTTGTTTAGGATTTAGAAATTCGGTTTTAGAAATTTTGACAATTGCTACTAACAACAGTAAATACAGTCCCGGACTGAAAAATCTTCCCCAGAGATCATCTATGCTCATCCCCCCGTTTGCCGCCTCCCTTATCGACCGGGTAAAATTAAAGTCCCTACTCACCTGCCGGTATACCCTCATCGGTAAAAACGCCACCATCCCAAAAACCAGCACTGCCAACAATATATTTTTTAACATTTCAGAATTAAAGAATTGATTAAAAATTATCCACGCCCCAAGTATCAGACCCGCAAAATAAACCGGCAGCACACTTTCCCACACTTGCATCCCCAATATCCCCGCCCCTAAATAAAGTTTCCAGGTTTTCTTTCTCTTACTTTCCTCCAGCCAACTAATCACCAGCCAGCTGGCTACCAGCCAATACTGCATACTCCACATTTGCAAATGCACCTGATAATGCCACCTGATTTGTGACAGCCCTAACGCAATTACCCCCACCATTGCTGCCCACTTTTTCCCAGTCATTTGCCGCCACCACAAGTACACAATTAACATAGTCAGCACCTGTCCCAATGTCATGATCACCCCCGACACTGCCGCCGGATCTCCGGTCAGCCAAACCGGCACCATTCCCCAAAACGCGGAAACAATAAACATGTCTGAATAGGCCAATACATTTTTATACGGATAAAATATGTTCCCGTCAAAAAAACTTCCCTCCCTACCCCAAGTATTCCCGAAGTGTAATTTCTGTATCGACTGGTTCACTATCCAAATAATCAACTCACCGTCCTTACCAAAATCCGCCACCCTCCCGGGCCGCAACACCACCGGCCACACACTCCAAATAGCCACCACTACAACCAGTAAAATCGCCGCCGCTTCCCCCCGCCAACTTTTAACTTCTATTTTGTTCTTTTGACTTCCAATGCTGCCCACAACCCGACTATAACAATAATTAACACCAGTAATTTAGGGTGATAATCCAACTGCGTCAATACTGCCGCTATACTCGCCAGAGCCACCGCCCCTATCACTTCTTCTCTCCCTTTTTCTTTGGCCCACAAAAACACCCCGGCTGTCAGAGGAATCATCACCGGATAAATATATCGCAAATCAGAAATCATATTCTCCGGCCACGACGGTAATATTAGACACGCCGCCAAATTCACCAACCCCAGAATCGCAATTCTATTTCGTCTCAAAAGCGCTGCACCCATTCCCAGCGGCAGCCATACCAGATACTCTGACACTGCCGCCTCAGCCATTTTTCCCCATCCCCCCGGGACATATACCAGCGTTTTCCAAAATGCCCAATTATTTACCTTAAATTGCACATCGCCTACCCAAAACCAAAAAGTTGCCGGATACACCGGGTCACCCGTCAATGCCCAATTTCGGATATACCAAAACAAGCCAAACATCCCCACCCCCACCGCTCCCGCCACTACCGCCCGCCAACTCAAATTTCGCACCAGCCCCCTGCCGTAAAATCCAAACATTATCACCGCAAACAATATTCCCGAATACTTGCTGCCAATCAGCATTCCCGTCGCCACCCCCAACTGTCCCCAATACTTCCAATTTCTCCCGGGACTGCAAAGCAGTAACCAAACCCATACCCAAAATACCGCCAGCCAAATGTCTACCGTCTGCGTCATGATAAGTCTTATTACCGACGGCCACATCCCGACACTTATCCCGAATATAGTTGCCAACCCCCTTTCCATTCCCAACTTCTTTCCCATCTCTCGCGACAGAATTACCAGCGCCACCCACCCTGCCACATTAAACAAGTTCAGCGGCAGTCCCAATCTCATCATCACCGCCAGCATTGCCTCTATTCCCCCCGGATAATAATAAAGCGGCGAACTCAGCGCCGCCCTGTCCCCCCATCTCCCCTCGGAAATTATCCGGGCAATCGGAATATGATACGCCAGACTGTCCCCCTCCCATGGTTTAGTTACCACCCCGAAATATCCGAAATACATTCCCACCATAAACCAGATTGCTATCGTCGCTTTCCCCATGCTTACAACTCCTACCTTATTATTTTAAAGCACACTCTCGTTTGGTAACATTCCCTAATATTCAACATGCCATCTCACCCCAAATCCTCCTTTTTCCCCACCCTCGATTCCCTTGTCATCATTACCTCCCTGGCCTTTTGTCTCCGTCTTTTTGCTGTCCTTCCTTCTAGTTTTCCTCTAAACGACGGCGGTATGTTTTACACCATGGTCCAAGACATTCAGGCCGCCGGGTTTAAGTTACCCATGTTCACTTCTTTTAATTCCTCGCTCATCCCCTTCGCTTACCCCCCTCTCAGTTTGTATGTTACTGCCTTACTAAACACCCTCCCTCTTCCTCTCCTCTCCCTTTTTCGTTTCCTGCCGCTGGTTGTTTCCACTTTAACCGTCCCGGCTTTTTTCCTTCTGGCTAAACAAGTGCTCAAATCGAAAGACGTTCTCCTCGCGACCCTCATTTTCACTCTCCTTCCCCGCTCCTTTGAGTGGCAAATTATGGGTGGTGGGATAACCCGATCCTTCGGCCAGCTTTTCTCCATCCTCACCCTCGCTTACTCTGCTAAATTTTTCCGTCAATCCTCAAAAACATATTTTCTCATTTCTTCCCTTCTTCTGGCTCTAACCATCATCTCTCATCTGGAATTGACCTTCTTCGCCGTCTCCAGCCTCATCTTTCTTACCCTTCACTTCACCCCTAACTTTAGCGGTATCAAAAAAGTATCAGCCATCATCCTTACCTCCCTGATTCTAACCAGTCCCTGGTGGATGCTTATTCTCACCCGCCATGGTTTATCCCCCTTTCTGAATGCCGCCGCTTCAGGTCTTCAGGCCTTCGATCCGACTAGTTACACCCTCTTTCTCACTTTATCCTCCGTCACTGACGAGGTCTTCCTCCCTGTACTCGGCACCCTCACTCTCTTAGGTCTAGTTGTCACTATCCAAAAAAGAGCTTGGTGGCTACTTTCCTGGTTTTATCTCCCAATTATCATCGCTCCCAGAAACTTCCTCAACTTTATCGTTGTTCCTATGTCCTTGGTTATCACTCATGCTGTTACTTCCCTCCTTCTGCCGTTCTTCACTCATATTATCAAACCCTTCTCCTTCCGCTCACTATTAGCTCTCCTAATCATTCCCTTATATCTTCTTGTTTCTGCCATCGCCTTCATCCTTCCCGACAACCGCTACTTCGACTCAGTTTCTTCCTCTGAAAAAACTGCTATCGAATGGGTTAAACAGTACACTCCCCCCAACTCACGGTTCCTTATTCTCTCCCCCCAGATATTTTCATCCTGGGGAATGGACAGCTTATTAGAGTGGTTCCCCGCTCTCTCTCAAAGAATCAGCCTTGCTACTCCCCAAGGTACTGAATGGCTCCCCAATCATGAATTCCGCCTCCGAAAAAAACTTCATCAGAAAATCAAGGGCTGCTATTTGCAGGATCCATCCTGCCTCGAATCCATCTTCTCCTCCCCGACTTTCCGCAGCCTCCCGATCTTCCAATATATCCTCATCTCCCGGGATAATTCCTTGCTCTCCCAGGCTTGCGAGGTTTGTCTGCTTACCCAACAACTTCAAAATTCCCCCCGGTACAAGTCAGTCTACCAAAATCCTCAAGTCACCATCTTTTCTTTCTCCCCGTAACCACAGCGGAAGGGGCGGGATTCGAACCCGCGGTGAGCTTTCGCCCACACACGCTCTCCAAGCGTGCCGATTAAACCGCTCTCGCACCCTTCCAACCCCCAAATTTTACTCCCTCACATACACCACTGCCACTTCATCCTCATACGCCCTCTTCCATCCCGCCTCCTCCAGTCTCCCGAAGAAAGTCTTCTTATCCCCCTCACCCCGCCGCTTCTTCCACCATTCCAAAATCTTCTTTTCCCACCATATAGGTTCCATCATTTTCCCATTCGGCCACAGCACCGCCTCCACCCCGTATTTACTAAACACCTCCCCAAATTCTCCCTTTTCCGTCGCCCGCAAATAATCTTTAAACACCCAATCTGCAAAACGCGGATCAGGCGACTTCCATCTCCAGCTGGGCATCCGTCCGTCTATAAACACTCGTCTTTCCGGCATCTTCCAATCCAGGTATCCTCCCCATCCATACCACGCAAACACCTCGCCGGCAGACCCCTCTTTTCTTAGCCAATTTATCGCCTCCTGTGGATACCTCAGCCCCATTTGTCCTTTTACCACCAACCATCCTCTCATTCCCAGCTCATAAACCCCCAATGCCCCTATTGTTACCAATAACAATATATAAAACTTCACCGCCCGCCTAATTGCCTCCCGGTTACCCGAAATCTCTTCATAAAATCTCTTCAATCCCTCCGCCGCCGCCGGCCACACCGCCACCACAAACAGCGGCATATGTCTCAGACTAGACAGCCCCATCGCCAGTGTCAACCCCATCACCGCCCACCTCCATTTCGCCGTTTCCCCTCTATATCTCCATACTATCGCCCCCGCCAGCGCAACCAGCATCCAAAACCCCAGTTCCATCCAGGCAAAAAAGGGCTGCCATTCAGCTATTGTCCACCTCAAATTACTATCCGTCATCTGCATCCATACTTCATGCCACAGTCTTGGTCCATACGGATTAATCCACGTCCCGACCACCGCCAGTATCCACACTCCCGCATCTGCTATTATTACCCTCCTCTTCTCCCAAAATTTCACTCCCAACACTATCCCCAAAACCGCCACTCCCATCGCAAACCCGCCGTGCAAGTTCGCCCACAGTATCATAAATGGAACCACTCCCCACTTCCACTTCTGCCACACCTTTTCCTCACCCACCACCCGCAGTAGGATCGCCAAAAACAACCAGTCTATTACCTGCGGCCTCACTCCCGCCCGCCCCAAAAACACAATCACCCCCAATATCACCACCGCATCCGCCCACCGCCATAAGGCCCGGGGAATAGCCACCCATACTACTAGAAGCGTCAGCACGGCAAACACTACCGCCAGCCCCGCCATTCCCAACCTCTCGTATCCTACAGCCATCAGTACATTCGTCAACCATTCATGGTCAATAAAGGGAAAGTTTGGCATCGTATATGACAAGGGGTCAGTTTGGGGTATTCCGTTTGCCAAAATATAATTTCCCATCCGTACATGCCAGCCAAAATCCGGGTCTAGTGTCCGCCACCCCACCAGCCACAACGTCACCCCTACCAGCCCCCACATTACTATTCTCATCGGCCATTCCCACCGCATACCGGTCTATTGTACCAATGCCTTCGCCCCCAACAGCATTTCTCTCTCACTTTTAAATGCCAATAATTTCAACGCCTCTTCTTCCTCCGCCCACTTTACCTCCGCCGTCTCCCACCCCACACCTTCCGCCGCTTCACCCACATACCCCATCACATAATAAGTGATAAACTTCATCACTTTTTCTCCTGTCTGGTTGGTAAAAAAAAATCTAATTGTCGGCAATTTCCCCACAATCTTAGCCTCCGCTCCTCCCTCCTCCCTTACTTCCCTCAAAGCCGACTCCTCCATCTCCGCCCCGCTTGCTCTCACTTCTCCCCTGGCTCTCTTTCCCGGCTCTTTTCCTCCTTCCTCGTCGTCAATCCATCCCTTAGGAAAACTCCATCCCAGATTCCCCTTAAACTCTGGATTCACCGCCGGCCTCCTAATAAGCCACACCACTTTATCCCCTATCCTCTTATACACCAAACCGCCCGCCGAAAACTCCCGCTCAGTCAGCCTAAACCCCAACTCCATCAATCGCCGCCGTACCTCCTCCGCCACTTCCCGCGCTCGTCCCTCCCCCAAGACGCCTTTTTTTAGCTTCTTCTTCTCCACTTCATACTGCGGTTTAATCAAAGCCAAAATCACTCCTCCAGCCTTCACAAATCTGCTTGCCGCCGGTATTGCCAGATGTAACCTCGTCCAGCTTGTGTCTACTACTGCTAAATCAACTTTCTCCCCAATCGGCACCTGGTACAAAATATTAGTCCTCTCCCAAACTACCACTCTCGGATCTTGTCTCAATTTCCACGCCAGCAGCCCGTATCCCGTTTCCACCGCATGCACTCGGACTGCTCCCTGTCGCAATAAACAATCGGTAAACCCGCCCGTCGCCGCCCCCACATCCAAAACCACTCTTCCCTCCACCTCCACCCCAAAATGTCTCAAGGCCGCTTCCAACTTCACTCCCGCCCGACTCACATACTTTCCTCTCATTCCCCGATTATATTCCCTCAAAATAGTGCCCCCAGCAGGAATCGAACCTGCATCAACAGTTCCGGAAACTGCCACTCTATCCGTTGAGCTATAGGGGCGGGGCGGTGGGGGCGAGATTCGAACTCGCGTGGGCGCAAAGCGCCCCCAAGGTTTTCGAGACCTGGCAGATAAACCTCTCCTGCACCCCACCTGAGTGCTCCTGGTAGGAATCGAACCTACATTTCAGCCTCCGCAGGGCCGCGCTCTGTCCATTGAGCTACAGGAGCAATCCTATCCGCAATCGCATAAGCGTAACCTAGTATCTGCTCCAAGAAACAAGTATTATTATACCTAACAGAACATATTCCAGTCTGATTTTTCCTAAATCTCCTTTCCTTACTTCGTTTTTTCCAATAAATTTTTCCAAACGCTTTCGGGGATATTCCTAACAAC
>Ga0075791_152_pt1 | contig 12160 bp, 10 predicted proteins | sample RifGroC1_FD_67887 | JGI IMG/M metagenome (GOLD analysis project Ga0075791, IMG submission 67887) | Microgenomates (Amesbacteria) bacterium GW2011_GWC1_48_10 | reverse complement strand
GCAGCGAAATCCATACCATATTTCTTGAGGAAGAGCGACAGACCGGCGGATAATTCCCCGGGGGTCAAATGGAGACCGGCGCCGAAGAAAATTGTGTGCTTGGTGGCGACTGTACGGCGGTAAAGTTCCTGGTTTTCCCGGCCGAGTTCCAAAAGAACCATGGCCGTATGGCCTTCATTAAGGTGATAGACGTCGACCGGAATACCCAGCTGGCGTAACAGCCTGACTCCCCCGATACATAAAATTAGCTGCTGCTTCAGCATGGTTAATTTGTCCGGATCGTAAAGAAGCTGACAAATTTTGCGGTCCTCCGGAGAATTTTCGGGCAAATTTGAATCAAGAAGCAGGAGTTGGTTTTGGCCGAATGATTTGGCCCAAGCCTGAACTGCTACAACATGATCCCCTACTTCGACCGGGATTTTGACAATTTCATGATCGGAGTCGCGAACGAGATTGAATTCGGAAGAATGCGAATAGTACAGGCCCAGAGCTACCAGAGGAAAGTTATCTTTTTCGGCCTGGAGAAGCAGGTCGCCGGATAAAACCCCCAGACCGCCGCGATAAAAATCGGGATTGTCGTCAAAAGCATATTCGAGACAAAAATAGGCAACCATTATGTTCCTCTCTGTTCCGGCTGGCCGGATACGTGCCGCTCATACTCCCGGCGGTATTTGCCGATCATAGCCAACACTTGGGAGTCCGGGATCTGCCTGCGCAGTAAGTCGACTGCATGGATGGCGTCATAAATATCATTTTGGGTATCTAATTTCCAGATGGCGTCCCGCCAGAGAATAGCACCTTCGAAATTTTTCTTGATTGCCGCTTGCCTCATCGCCTGTTCTAAAAGCTCTATAAAAGCTTTATAAACCCACGGCTCTCCCGCACCGATCGTACGCTCTTTGAAAGGTACGCGCGGGGTTTCCCGGTAATTCCGGTACGCTTTTCTGACTACACCCGTACGCTGCCACTGGAAAGCGCAGGCTATGATCTGATGATATAGGCTCTCTGCCTGAATCAGCAAAGCTTTTTGGGCGCGGGGAAGGCTTCTGATAGTATCCAGCATCTGCCAGGCACCGTGTTCTATGACTTCCAGCGACCACCAGGGTTTGGCGCTGGCCCAGAAAAACTGGTCCGAAGCCAATGCCCGGTCAAGTTTCTCCCGGGCAGTACCGGTATTAATTTTTTTGACAGAGTCCAATACCAGCTTTTGGAACTGCCACTGCAGTTTGTGAATGGGATTTTCGGGATCTTTCCAGGTCAAAAACTGGCGTTTTTCCGTAATATCCTTTTCGGTAGATGCCCAAGTGGAAACTAAGGGAGAAACAACGGTAGTTTTGGGGAAAAAGCCCGGGAGCTGGGAGAAAAACACATGGTCAAATTCAGTCGAGGTCAAAAGCTGGACCAGAAGTTCCGTCAGACCCGGCCGATGATGGCCGAATGTCTCCCCGTCCATTCCAGTAATTAGGAAATGCTTTTGGGGAAATTCATCGCCCATTACCTCCTGCAGGTCGGCGTTATTTCGGACTAAACCGGTCATAATCAGATTTGAGGGGTTCCGCTCCCGAAAGTATACCCGCAGTGGGGTGGCGGCAATTTGATAAGTGCAATTTCTGGCCGCCTGCCTGACCCGGCCGTTGAAAGCAATTTCATCAAGAATAATCCACTCAAAACCCAGTTTGACTAAAATAGGCAATATTTCGGGGCTGTATGCCATTTCCGGAGGGAAAAAACCTTTCGGCTGATATGAAGAACCCAAAAGTTTCCGGTTGGTATCGCGGTTTAACCGGATTTGGCGGATGGTTTCGTCTGCGGGGAGAAACGGCAGGAGAGGATGGTACATAGCACTCTCGGTAAATTCGATCTGGCCTCGATTTGCGGCTGTGGCCAAGCCGGAAACGATGTCACGATGGTTGGCCTGCCAAAGCTGGCGGGTGAGAACACCGCTGATATTAAGAGTGATTTTGACTTGAGGGTGATCGAGAAGGAGCTGGACCAGCGGGCGATAGCTTTCCGCTACTACTCTGTCGAAAATTTCCGGAATCTGGTCTGCCGGCTGGTAAAGATGAAGAAAGTTGGCCCAATACATGACATAATCTTAAGATACTGTCTGCTTAAAAGCCATCGGGGGATTTGGCTGAAGTTTTTCCCGGCGAAATTCAATGGCGCGGTTATATAAATCGAGATAACTTTGGGCTGATTTATTCCAGGAAAAATCGGCCTGCATAGCCCTTTTTACTATCCGGTTCCAGGTAACACTATTTTTGTAAGTTTCCAGAGCCCGAACGATCGCTACCAGAAAATTTTCCCGGGTATATTTTTTGAAAGTAAAACCGTTGCCGATATTTTTTGCCGGATCAAAGTTGATGACAATGTCTGCTAATCCTCCGGTTGACCTAACGATCGGGATGCAACCGTAGCGCAGTGCTTCCACAGCTACGATTCCCCCAGGTTCATACTTGCTGGGCATTAAGAGCATGTCAGCCCCGGATACAATCCTATGCGGTAAGGCAAAATCACTCATCAGGTGGGTACCGACCTGTCCGGGATAGTTTTTCTCCAACTCAGTGAAAAATTGGCGGTATCTATCCTCCCCCGGCTGGCCCATTACCACCAATTGGATATTCATTTCGTCCAGAATAAAAACTGCGGTATCCATAATAAGATCGATACCTTTTTGGGTGTCCATTCTGCCCCAGAAACAAAGTATAGGGATGGCGGGATCAATGGTGAGATTGAACTGCTTTTGCAAGTCGGCTTTATTTTCAGAGCGTAAATTCAGATTGCGATAGTTGTAGTTGCGTCTGATCAACTTGTCTGTTTGCGGATTGAAGTCTTTATAATCGAGGCCGTTTAGAACTCCAAATACTTTTCCCCGAACCTCTTTAAAAAGGTTGTGCAGGCCTTTACCATATTCGTCCAGAATAATTTCAGAGGCATAAGTTTCTGAGACAGTGTTGACCACATCCGCCCGCATTACCCCGCGTTTGAGAGCATTCTGTTTAAGGAACCTTTCGGAATAAAGTGAAGCCAGTTTTCCCTTTCCGTCGTCAAAGTCCAAATCCTTGGCGTGTTCAAAATCAAAATTTCCCTGAAAGAGGTTATGAACCGACAGAAGAATGGCAGTCTTTTTCAAAATAGGGTCGTCAGAACAGTAATCCTGGAAATAATTGGCGAAGTAGGCCGTATGCCAGTCATTGAGATGAACCAAGTCAGGTATGAAATTTTGGGATCTGATAAACTCCAGAGCTCCCCGGGAAAGCAGACCGAACCGGATATGGTCGTCGGAATAACCGTAAACATTAGCCCTTTTTTCAAAATACTCCTGGTTTTCCAGGAAATAGACCGGGGGAAAACCCATTTTTTTCTCCCGGAATGTTTTTACGTTTGCGACCAAATCTGTCGGGTGATCGCTATTTTCTATTTCTCCCGTCGGTATCCGCAAACCTTCAATTTCCATCCGGACGGGAAATTTAGACTCGTTGATTGTTCCGTACTTCGGGGTGAATATGCGAATGTCTACTCCCGTTTTGGCTAAAGTCCGGGGAAGGAAATAGGAGACTTGGGACAATCCTCCGACGGAAGAAAACGGAGCGACTTCGGCGGAAACAAAAAGTACCTTTAACGCTTTATCAGCCACAACCTGATTATATATCAAGAGAGGGTGGTTGGGGAAATGAACTTTTTTGTTTATGGCCGACTAATTAAAGGCAGAGTCAGGGCAATAATCACACACCGGGTGTGTGATGGTGTGTGATTAAAAAAGGAAGTTAGGAGTGGTGTCTGGCGGCGCGCCTGGATTGGGTGAGGCAACCTAAGAAGATAAGCCCTATGGGTATGAGAAGTAAAGTATCAGCAATGAGACGTGAAGCAGTCTCTGTACTGAGCTGTTCCAGTCCCATGGGTAATCTACTAAGTATTGGTTTTGTGGTCATCTCATTGAGCGCGTCACCGGCGTGAGTAATGAATGCGGCAGCATTAAGAAAGAAAGGCACACCTGTTACATAGGCGGCCATAGTCCAACCCGAAGCTTTGTCTTTACCTTCATTTTTCATGGATACTTATGTATTATAGGTTTTATCAGAAATCGGGTCAAGGAGTAGGATATCACACACCGGGTGTGTGATGGTGAAGATGATGGTGGGGAAAGGGTTAGCGGACGTAGAGGATGGTGCCGGTGACGAAGAAAAGCAGGGCGGCTAAACCAATAGCCAGCGTGGTTTCGGCGGCACCGGTCTGGGGCAGCTGGCCGGCGGGAGTGGGGGTAGGAGTGGCAACGGCGCCGACACAATTGCAGTCAGAGTTGTCGGGACAGACGGGAGACCTGCAGACTCCCGTAAAGCAGAACAGACCTGACTGGCAGTTGGCATTACTGCCGCAGGTTCCGCCGCAGGAATTGGGTTCATCCTCGTCGGGAGGCGAAGTGGGGGCGGGTGTAGATGTGGGGGATGCGGCATTGACAGAGTAAATACCAGTGGAAGAAGGTGTAAGAAGAATGTCTTCACCATCTGATTTCCGGGTAATGATGCTCTTTAAAGGATCGAAAGAAACGGTTAGCGAATTGCCTGGGGGGACTTGACTTGCCGTCAAAGAAAAAGTGGCAAAAGTGATGGGCAGGCTGGCGGTAAAGCCTTCGGTACTGGTGTTAATACAGGCCATATCGACGGAAACCTGGCCCGCGGAGGGGATGACGGATTTGACAGGACAGCTCCATTGGTCGGAGGCGGATATACCCGGAGCAATCTGGATATTAGAGGCCATGACCTGGGGAGTGTCTCCCGAAAAATTATATTTTAGGCGGATGGCGATGCCGGAAATAAGGACACCAGCGGGATTGACGTTGACGGTAACAGTCAGCGGCTGGTCGATGTTGAGAGTAGCGGTAGCGGGAGTGAGGGAGACGGTGGCGGTGCCGGTGGGAACGGATGCCTTTTTGGCGAAAAGCTGTCTGTCTTTAATAAAATAAACAACCGAAAAAGTGGCTATCAGGACGATGATAGCTACTGCCAGGGAGATAATGATCTTTCTGGGAGAAGACATGGGCAGTAATTATTTTAAGTACAGAATCTGAGGCAGGTTATATAAAGTCAGCTCATCGCCCTTTTTGGTGATAACTTTGGTTAGGGCCAGATCAAAGCTAAGCGGCGATTCTTCCAGATCTCTGAGGGCGGTGAAATCGAGAGTGGCCAGCGCCTGGGGACCGGAAGGAGTGTATCCTTGGGGAAACTTGGGGTCGGCGTCGGTGATTTTGATTTCGGAGGAGGCAGAAAACTCGTGAATCAGGCGGAAAGCCACGGCGGAGATATTGATGCCTGCGGCATCGAGCATGACCTGGGCAGAGCCGGTGGCATTTCGGGACAATGTCAGAAGATGGGGGGAAGGAGGGATATTAGAAACGGCCGGGGTGGAAGTTTCAAGAGCCGGCGTAATTGGGGTGGCAGTAGGTTGAGGAGTGCGGGAAATACCCGTTTTCAAGGCGTAAAGACCGAGCAGGGAAATGAGGGCAAAAACGATAGCTACTGCTTTCATAGGTTTAGTCTCCCGGGATTTCCAAAGCGGTATAATTGCTGAGGACCTGGGCAATATCGGAAATAGTGATGCTGGCGTCGGCGTCGATATCGTAAATGCGGTTTAAGTCCGTGACCGGGACAGAAAGAGCGGTATAGACGGAAAGCATTTTACCCAGATCAATGATATTCAGAATATTGTTGGAATCAAAATCGCCGGCCAATATTTTTATATCCCTCCAGCCAACAGGAGTAATATTTTCACCCGGAAGTAAAGTCACGGAACCGAATTTCTTTTGCAGATAACCGGGACTTTTTATGAGAACATCATAAGGGGTGCCAACATCGGTGATGGTCGTATTGGTTAAGGATAAGGCAGGCTGGGAGGTAAATATGCCGTCGGTACTGCTGAGAACCGGGTGAGTGTAAGTATAAGGCGGATAGACCTGGCTGGTAAGAGTCAGGTAGTCGGTGCGGGTGACCAGAGGGACAGTCACACCCTGCATTTTGTGAGAAAAGATCATTGTAGGAGCAGAACTTATGAAATAGACAGGATTTGCCGGCGGGGTGAGGATGTTAACTGGAGGTGAGGTTTTAGACATCATTTTGGTTTCTGTCATGTCGAAAGTCAGATTCACAGGGTTGATCGCGGGGACACTGGCGGCTTTGAGGAAAATTGTAACTAAGGCCTGGTCGGTAGTGTTGGAGAAACCTGCTGTGGAAGTGTTGGCAGCCGCAAAATCTATAGTAACAAAACCGTTGCTTTTGGTAACGGAGTTGACCGGGAACGACCAGTCGGGAGAAGAGTCAAAGGGCGGAGCCGGGTAAATTACGGAAGTGGGAGAGCCGGTCTGGTTGACCACATCCAGCTCGGGGACGGAGCCGGTGTAGGGGTAAGTAAGGCGGAATGTGAGTGAGGAAATCGGAATCCCGTTGGTATTAAAATTGAGAACTGCGGGAAAGACTTGGGAAACCGGTTTGGTGACGGTTAAAGGATCGACAGAAATGGAACCGGTACCGGGGGGCGGCGGTGAAGTGGGAGTTGGTGAAACAGGAGGAGTGGGAGTAGGGGTTATATTTTGAGGGAAGATAGTGATGTCAGCCGGACTGTGGGTGAAGGGCAGGGCTACTTCCTGGTCACTAACCAGCTGGACACCGGAGGCGGTGACGGTAATTGATGTGGTCAACTGACCGGTGGGAGGGGTTTGAATCGCTGTGATGGGTATTTGAGCCAGCTCTATCAGACCTGAAGGCGGGATGGGTTTGGGATCACATTGACCCTGGAGCGGGTCACAGACAGCTAAAGCAAAAATTATCCTGCCTGTTGAGTTGGCAGTACCAGATGAAGTTTTGGAGATAACGGCAGGAAGTTGGGAGGAAGTAGTGATTTCCCCGGCCAGATTTATTTTGGTTTTGTCGAAAGCCAGCTCGACCAGGGAAAAACCGATTTTGTGGGCTTTGGCGTCCAGCATCAATTTGACTGTTTGATTGGGGGGAAGGCTATAGGATGAGGGAGCAAAATAAAGGACCGGGTCAGTGACAGCAGCCCTGGAGGGAAGGCGGATACCACCGTTTTTAAGAACGTAAATTGCAGTGGGAAGTGAAAGAGCCAAAACTGCCAAAACCAGAATTTGCAGGAGGAGCGGCATTCCGGTGAAGCGGCTGCGAAATTTTTCCAGAAGTCGGTCTGAATTGTTCATTGAAAGGATTATTTTTATACTAGACCGGTAGTGGCGGTCAAGTCAAGCGGGTGTTTTGGCCCCGGTGTACAATCTAGTGAAGATATGAATCCGGCAGTAAGGGAACTGGTAAAGCAATTAAGCCTGGGAAAAGCCGTGGCGACGGATGGAGAAGGTGATACCGGGGGTCCGATAGACCATATTGCCAGAGTGTACGAAGTAGCCAGAAATGCGCTGGAATACCGGGCAGAGCACCTGGTAAGAAGGGCGGCAATTGAACGGATACTGAAGCGCCAACTGGTTTTTGAGAGTGATACCAGAAGACTTTCGGAATCGCTGCTTTTGGAGCTGAAGTGGGCAAAGTACGTAACCTGGGAATCGTCCCGGCCGGCAGTAGTGGAAGAAATTAAGAAAATATTCGATAAATATTTCGTACAATTAAAATCTCCGGCAGTGGACAGAGAATGGCTGGTGGGATTGATTTCGGCGGAAATAGAGGAGTATCTAAACCCGAGCAAAGACTATTACAAATTTACCAATTTTGCCTTCCATTGTCTGAAAAAAGCTTTGGTTTCCCAGGGTTTGGCTAATTTCGATCTGATTTTGTATACGGCGATTGATAAAATTTATTCCCAATCTGACAACCAACAGCTGGCATATCACTTATTCAGGCTGATATCGAATCAGTCGGGAAAATCAGACCATAAAGTAACAGACCAGATATTGGCTGAGACTTACAACCATACCCGGCAAGCCATTAACAGCCCGCAACTAAACCGGGTAGCAGTAGCTGTAAGGAAGCTGGTAGGGCCGCTGGTATTAGTGAGGGATATTTATTTTTCCGGCCCCGAGGAGTTTGCCCAAATAATAAATGATGAAAAAATGTTTAAAGAGAGAGCGGGACAGGTGCTTGCCGGTCAGCTGGCGCTGCTGCGGGGACGAATGAGTACGGCCGGGATGAGAAGCCTGATTTATGTTTTTTTAACGAAAATGCTGTTTGCGCTGATTTTGGAAATACCGGTAGACAGGTGGATAAGGGGGGAAGTGGCTTGGGGAACACTGGCGGTAAACACTTTGTTTCCAGTGGGCTTGATGTGGTCGCTGACAGCTAATATAAAATTACCGGATACGAGAAATCAGGAGCGATTGGTGTTGAAAGCCTGGGAGGTGGTGTCAAGAGATGATTTATCCTGGGTCGGGGGCGAGCAGGTGCACCTCCTGGGAGAAACGCTTAATCTGAAAACTAAAATATTTTATACAGTTTATATGGTTTTGGGGATGGCGGTGTTTGCCGGAATTACAGTAACACTGGTACGATCCGGGTTCAGCTTGGTCAGCAGTGTGATATTTTTATTTTTTGTGACGGTAGTAAGCTTTTTTGCCTATAGGATCCGGCAGACGGCGAAAATTTATACAGTCAAGTCGGGAAGAGGCTTGGGGTCGTCGCTGGGGGATATGCTGATGCTGCCCATCGTGACCGTAGGCAGCTGGCTGTCGCGCGGAGTGGCCAAACTTAACTTTCTGGTTTTCGTGTTTGATTTCGTGCTGGAAGCGCCTTTTAAAATGATTTTACGGGTTATGGATAACTGGTTTGACTTTTTGTCGCGCAAGAGAGATGAAGTGGTGGGATAATCTCAAAATTTTCTTACCCATGCGGTTCCAAAATCCGGGAAAATAGGCAATATTTAAAAGAATCAGGGTGATTGTAATAACAGCGTCATAAGTAATGCGAGCGTGGTAATCATTTTCCAGCTTGAGCCAGAGGGCAAATTCGTCGAAAGTCAAGGCCAGACCTATGCCATAGAGTGCGGACAATTTACGATGGGTGAGAGGTTTTATGTCGTAAAGGGAGACAAAGCCGACCACAGCCAGAATGATAATGCCGAAGTTCAGGTGGTGAATGTGGATACCGTTGATAAATATACCCCGGACGGGAATGATTTCCTGGATACGATTGAGGCTGCCGAAGTGGATGAAAAAGCGGGTGAACAGGAAGGTAAGTAAAAAAGTAAAGAAAATAATAAAAGGAATCTCTTCCAGTTTGGAGAAGATGAGCTTTTTGATGACCCGGCCGATGATTGTTTTTTTGATGTGGTTTACTGGCCTGGAATCGGAGATTTTATTAAACATGTCTTACGTGGTTGAATTTATGCTAGAAAGGCCTTTTAAAATGATTTTACGGGTAATGGACAATTGGTTTGACTTTTTGTCGCGCAAAAGAGATGAAGTGTTGGGGTGAGGATGGATAAGTTGATCCAGAAATGCAGAAAGTTGTATGAGAAACCGGCGGCGTCTGATTAAAAACTCGTTTTTAGACCAATCAAGATAATAATTATTGGTGGTTCTGCGCAATTGCCAGAAACTGAAGTACCAAGAAAACAACAGAAATAATTTGTATGGAATGTTTTTGACTCCTCCGTTGTGTTTAACAGCGTTGGCGATTCTGGAGAATGACCACATTTCTAAGGCATCAAGGTCTTTGAGAATCCGGGCTTCGAGTGTGCGCTTGGGCAGGATTTGAACGGCGGAGTGTTTGCGGATAGCGTAATTGATTTTTTTAACCTGGACTTTTGGCAGAGGATGAATTTTGGCGTAACGGGAAAATAGCCTCATGGCGGCGAGACCTTCAGCAAGATTATGGAAAATAATCGCCCGCTTGTGACGGGGGTTCTTACCGGATTTCCAGACATCATGCCAGCAGATGGCAACCAGAAGAACATCAAAGTCAATTTGCGACTTGATATTGGGGTCAGCATTGATAAAGCTGTGAAGAGATTCCAGCATGGAATAAATATGGAGGTGATTGTGGAGAGGATCGAGAGAGCGGTGCATGTTTCTCAGGGCATATATAAAAATAACATATTTTGGTTGTTGCTAAGAATTTAGAACGTATGTTAACATCTGGGAATGGCAGTAAAAAATAGGAGTAAGAAGAGAGAAGTAAGCATTGCAGATGACTATCAATTTGAGGAGCCGCAAACGGGGGTAAGACCCAGGAGTAAAGCGTGGAGATGGGTAGCGGCCCTAATCCTGATATTGGGGTTGTGGTGGTATAAGACAAACACCTGGCCGGTGGTGGCTGTGGTGGGAATAAGGCCGGTTTTCCGTCACCAGGTTAACCAAATGCTGTTTGCCCAGGGAGGAAAGTCGGTGGTGGATGGGATAGTAACGGAAAAACTGGTAAAAACAGAGCTGGGGAGAATGAATATAAACATAGCGAACGATGAGATAGATAAAAAGATTACCGACATCAAAAGCAGTCTGGGAGAAGGCGCGGATCTGGATCAGTTGTTGAGCGAAAGAGGGATGACGATGGAAAACCTGCGCAGCCAAATATCACTGCAGCTGGGGATAGAAAAGGCCCTGGCAGAACAGGCGACTATAGCGGCAGAAGAGGTGGATAAATATATCAAAGATAACTCGGCGTTCCTGGAGGGGAAGGACGACGCAGAAAAAAGGATGAATGCGGAAAATCAATTAAAACAGCAGAAGCTGCAAACGGAGGTTTCCAGCTGGATCGAAGGACTGAAGAGTAAGACGAAAGTGTGGTATTTGGGAATTAAGCCTTGAGTTTGACTGCGTAACGCTCCCGGGAAACCGTAATTACTTTAGCTTTGTTTTGATTTGTGGATTTGGCCGGAGGCAGGGTGGCGGCTAAAAAGGGCGGTGAGACAGTCCCGTCGATCGTCATCCGGATGGCAACTTGGTATTTTTGCAAAGATACGAGGCTGGCGGCGCTAAAGACTTTGCCAAACTCAGCCTCCATGATGCGGGCGTCGTCGCTGCCCATAACAAAACAGACGGTGGTGCCGACGTTGCCGAAAATGGCCTTTTGAATCTCCAGCGGTATCTGGGCGATGTATTGGTTGGCCAAAACCAACCCCAAGCCGAATTTGCGGGCTTCGGAAAGAATTTTGATAAAACTGGCTGTGGCAAAATTTTGAAACTCGTCAACGTAAAGGAAAAATTCACGGCGCTGGCTCAACGGCATGTCTACCCGGTTCATGGATGCCAGCTGAAGCTTGGTAATAAACATGGCTCCCAAAAGAGCGGAGTTGTCCTCGCCGAGTTTACCTTGGGAGAGATTGGCGATAAGAATTTTACCGGAATTTAAGACGTCTTCGAGATCGATGGATGACTTAGGATGGGAAATAAGATTGTGAATAAGGGGAGAATTGACGAACTGACCGACTTTGTTGAGGATGGGGGCGATGTGTTCCGCCCGGGTCCTTTCCTCCAGGCGCTCGAACTCGTCTTTCCAGAAAGAGAGAAGCTGGGGGTTGGCCAGCCGGGGGTAGATTTGGTTTCTAAAATTGCTTTGGGTGAGCATTTTGACCACATCGGGCAAGGTAGTGCCCGGAATCTGGGTGAGAGTCAGGACGGTGTTGCGCAGAATGTACTCGAGCCGGGGTCCCCAGGAATGACCGTAAAGTTTGTGAAAAATGGCGACAATTCCGGAGGTGACCAGCTCGGCCTGGTCGGGGTTGGCTACTTCAAGAATGTTTAAAGCAATAGGGTGATCCCGGTCAGCGGGATTGAAATAAATGGTGTCGTTGATTCGGGAAGAAGGAATATAGTTGAGCAGACTTTCGGACGAGTCACCGTGAGGATCGATGAATGCTACTCCCCTACCCTTTTTGAAGTCGTCGATGGCCATGTTTTCCAGCAAGGTAGATTTGCCGGTGCCGGATTTTCCCAGGACGTAGACATGACGCAGACGGTCGGGAAGTTTGATACCGAAAGTAGCCGGCTGGTTTCTGTATACAGTGGAAGCAAAGAAGTTGGTATCGGCGTTAACGGAATCTTTTTTGAAGACGGGGAGACTATCGGGAGCTTCGACCAAGGAACTGGAAACGGACCAGGCGACGTTGGGGAGTTTGGTATAAACCCCGGGCAAGTGCCAGAGCGAGGACAATTCCATGACATTTAAAGTGGCAGGGGGAACGGTAAGGGAAGAAAAGGGAGTACGGGAAACCA
>Ga0075791_135_pt1 | contig 12295 bp, 16 predicted proteins | sample RifGroC1_FD_67887 | JGI IMG/M metagenome (GOLD analysis project Ga0075791, IMG submission 67887) | Microgenomates (Amesbacteria) bacterium GW2011_GWC1_48_10 | reverse complement strand
TCCTGCATCCCCGCTAAAGTGTCGTCCAGGTCCGGGTAACCGGTCGGTACTCCCCGCAGACTCCCCGGGGCTTTGTGCAGTTCATCCAGCCGGTCAAACGACTCCGTCAAAATACTTTTGACCGGAACGAACACCTGCTTAAGGTGCTGTTGGGCCAGTGAAAACACGCTTTGCTCGGCAGTATCCAAAATCTGGCGCACATCCCCGCCTTCATCAAAAGCCATATCCGAGATTTTGGCCGCGGCAGAAATCAATTGCCGCTTGGTGTAAGAATCCTTCACCAGCCGCCCATAATGCTCGGCATGAGCCGCGGTGGGTACCCGGTTCACCAATTCCACCAGATAACCCGCTCCCCCGACTTCCGTCAACACCCGCTTTTTTTTCAGTCTTTCTGTTACTGCCACTACATCCACCGGTTCCCGCTCCTGATATAGATCCACAATTGTCTCAAATATCTTCTGGTGCTTCGGCAGATAAAAGTGCTCCGGCATCAAAAACTCCACCACCGCCACCACTGCATCCCGGTCCAAAAGCAGCGCTCCCAGTATGGACTGCTCGGCATTTTCAGAATGGGGTGGGACTTTCACTTCCGCCATGTGCCCCCAATATACACTAACATTTAAAATTTAACCATTTAATCATTTGTGGTATTATTTCCTCAGTCATGCCTCTTGAGATTAATCGCGAAGCCCTACTGCAAGAAAAAAACAGATTGGAAAATGAAGCCCGGAGCAGTAAAAGACTGGCAATCATTTTGGGAATTGCTTACATAGGATTTGTCTCCGGTACAGTCTATTTAGACGCCGCCGGCCTCATTCTTTGCACCCTCCCCTTTTTTATGTTAATCGAGAGCAATCTAATTGCCTCCTCAGAATCAGCCGCAGCAAAACTCCAAAGGCCTTAAGACTTTCTCTCCAAAACTACCACCTGCAATTCACCCGGTAGCCGATCGGCCGAAACTACCAGCTTCGGCACCGGTTGCACCTCGCTCTTACCCATCTCTTTCAAAAACACATCCACCCCCGAAAGCTGTCCGAAACTTCCCGCATCCAAGCCTGCCTGCTGGTAATGCATCGGAATTACCACCCACGGATCCACCTGCTTGACCACTCCGGCCGCTTCCTTGGCATCAAGCGTATACACCCCCCCAACCGGTATCATCACCACATCAATTGCTCCCATCTGCTCCAGTTGATCCTGCGCCAGCTTATGCCCCAAATCTCCCAAATGTACCAGTCTCAATCCGTCCATCTCTATCACATACGCAGTATTTTCCCCCCGCTGTGCCCCTTCCTGATCGTCATGCCAGGTGGGAATTCCCACGATCGACACACCTCCCACTTCATACTCACCTGGACCATTAACCACAAACGGTGAACCTGCAACTGACTTTACTTCGTTATGGTCAAAATGGTCGTGCGACACAGTCACGATATTTGCCGTTACTCCCGCGGGGAATTTACCCGCTTGGGCTCCATAGGGATCAGTCACCAACACGCAGCTTTTCCCCTTAATCCGGAACGCCGAATGGCCTAAATATTGTATTTCCACAATACTAAACATACACCACCGCCCCTCGTCTTGACAAGACAAACCTCGTCAGTTAATCTTCACGTCAGCGTCAAACAGATGAAAAAAGAGATATTTTTCGCCATATCCATCGGCTTCATACTGGGTCTGATTATTACCTTCGGGATTTGGACAGCCAACAAAAGTCTCAAACCCCCCGCCCCATCCCTGCCTTCATCCATTACCACTCCTACTCCCACCTCCTCCGCCGCCAATCCTGCCACGCCTACTCCGGAAGCTCTCAAACCGGAAGACGGCTTGACTGTAAAGCTTACCTCACCTACCGACGAAGCCCTCGTGACAGTCAATACCGTCACCGTCACCGGACTGACTTTGCCTACTGCCGTTATCGTCATTACCGCCGAGAATTCCCAGCAAATCGTTACCCCGGATTCCTCCGGTTCATTTTCCGCCGCGGTCAAACTTGAAGGCGGCTACAATTTAATTACCGTCACCGCCGTTGACCCCGCCGGCAACCGGGCCAGTACAGAACTTACCGTTACCTACACCACCGCCAAAATATAGCCAAAATCAATATGCAAAAATCCAAAAATATTTCTTTCCTACTCTTACTATTCACTATTTACTATTTACTTTCTGGTCATGCTAATGCTCAAACCCCTACTGCCACTGATTCCGGCCTGCGGGATACTATCAAAAAACAAGTCGCGGAAGAGCTTTCGCAAATCAAAAAGGCAGTTACCAAAAAAGCCTACGTAGGCAGCATATCCGCCAAGCTCGACGCGACCGTCACAATCGCCAATCTGAAAAACCAATCCCGTCAGGCCACTGTAACTACCGACACCGCTATCAAACTCGCCACGGGTAAGGATGGTACCCCGGCCGACCTCAAAGTCGGCGACTTTGTCATCGCCATGGGAGACGTCGACGGCTCAGGGCTCATGACCGCCAAGCGGCTTATCGTCACTCCCCGTCCGCCGGAGGACAAACGCCAGGTTCTATTCGGTACTGTAACCAAAACTGCATCCGGTTCCCTCACTCTGGAACATCCCGACAAAAAAACCATCACCCTCAAAATCTCTTCCACCACCAAATACTCCGCAAAATCTAAATTCACGGATATCAAAATCGGCACCAAACTCATCTTCGTTGCCGACTCCGCCTCCGCCCTCCTCATCCACCTTATCCCTTAGACTTACTCACCAACGATCCTAACAAAGCCAAGGTTCCCACCGCAAAGGCTCCTAACAGCAATCCGGGTGCAACCTTCTCCCAAGTTTCATTCTGCCAAAAAATAATATTCAGAATCGTAAATCCAACGAAGATTGCCTCCGCGACTAACGCCGTCTTAGTCACTCCTTTCAATCTCTCTTTCACATCTACGTTTTACTCTCCCCGTCAAATCTTCTTTAACCAGGGTACCGAATTTTCGCCGAGCGGTAAAAACCCACTCCCGCCAGAAACAGCCCCCATACCCACTTCGTTCTATTCCTCCACTTCTCATTCTCCTTCTCTATCGGAGAACTTATCGGACGATGACCATCCTCCATCCAACCCAATATTTCACCCCCTTCCACCCAAAACCCATTATGTATCATGCATCGATGCATGATGCATATAACAAGCTATATTTTTTAAATCCGGCCAGCCCCAACAACACCCCAGTCGCTACCATCACAGTCAATATTCGTCTACCTCTTGACAAACAAACTTTCCCATCCTATACTATAAGATAATTAGTAAATCCGTTATCAGCGGAGTCACGATCCGCCAGGAGCCGGCCAAATACCGGACAGAAGGCAAACTGTAAAAATCAGCCAGCTGAAATCAACCCGCCAAGCGTGTTCGAGCCAGCCAGAGAGGTTCCGAGAGTAATCCTCGGGACAAATAAGGATGGGACCGCGGAGGTCCTTTTTTGTGACCCTCGTTCCTTGTTCACGATTTTTCGTGGCCAAGTAACGAGGGTTTTATCTTTTCAAAAAGCTAATGGCCAAAAGCTAATGGCTAAATAAGGTGGGTGTAGTGCAACGGTCAGCACACCGGTTTGTGGAGCCGGTAGTGGGGGTTCGACTCCCCTCACCCACCCCTATGTCACCCGATTTTGATATTCTTTCAACCCTCAAAACGGAGTACAAAAACCGTCTCTCATCCCGTGGTTTAGAAACCGATATCGAAAAGAAACTTTCTCAGGCAAAATCTCTGCGGGACGATTATCAACGCCGCTGGGATCAAGCCTCGGCCAAAGGTCTTCCGAAACCAGACCAAACCCTAGCATTAAACCAAGCATTCCGCCTACTGCGTTCAGTCCAACCGTTAACCGAACGGATATCTAAAACCCGTCAACAACTGGCTGATCAGATCAGCGAGGAATACGGATTCTCCCGTGATTTACCGGAAGATATTCGCTTGGCAGTCGGCGCAATTCTCGAATGTGACAGATTTTTCCCCGCCGGTCTCAACCCCGATCGAACCACCATACTTCGCCAAATTCAATCCGGTTTAGTAAAAAACCAAAAAGTCGAATTATTTACCTTTGCGTGCCCTGAAATAGACTCGGCTTATCTCACCGGACCAGATCCTGATTATTTTATCCAAACCAGTGCTTCCAGAAATAATATTTCCGTCAATACCAAGGCCATTCTGAAACTTGCTCAAAATCTCGGTGCAGCTGATATTCCCTGGGAATTAACAATCATAGTGGGCGAAGAAGATGAAGAAAACTATCTTTTCCCCGTTTTAGGAAATTTTGGCACCAACCCCCAATTTCTCAAACAAAGGCGGTCTGAATATTTAGAGAGTTTTAGAGAACAATGTCGTAAACTTTTAAAAGAAATTCCCCAAAAAATATTAGGCTGGACTCAACTTAAACCTCCCTCTCCTTCCTCACTAAGCGGGTTAAATCCTTCGCTTATTAACCAAGAGGCTTCCCGCATGACAGAGTTTTTCCAACCTGGAAGTTATTACGGCAGCTTGCCGCAACCCACAGAAACCCAGCTTCGGCAAATCGCTCAGTTGAAAGTTGCCACTTACGGTTTCCAAGGCGTCACTATCAAAACAACTTTACCCAACACTGTCGGTCTCCAAAGTGAACAACCAGTCGACTTGAGAACTGACATGCTCAACTCCGCTCTTCCCGAACAAGAAAAGCTTCCCTTTATTTACCCGTTTAATCCCAAAAAACAACCGTGGTAAATTCATCTCAAGCTAAGATCATCAGCCAGCTGTGTCAAAAGTTAACGTCCCTAGACAAATTACCCCCCAACCCCGATAAAAGTTTAATTGCTTTCCGTGTTACCGATCAGGTTATCAAAAACCTCCCCCTCAATTTGGTCATTTTTACTTGCTCCACTATTAATGACAGCTATCTATTTAACTCAAAACGACCCTGGAAATATGTCAGCGTCAACCCCATTGGTAATAATCTTGAGCCGGATCTCCCTACTTTAAAAAAGCTCATTTCACAACTCCAATCTATATATCCTGTAGAGGTTAAAATCATCATCGGTAACACCGATCCTTACTATATCTTTACCCAAAGCTTCTCAATTCTTAAATCCCCGACCGATTCACTCTGGCCTAAATATGAAACCCGATGGAAGCAATATAAGAAAAATTTAAACATTTGGCTCAAAGATCAGGAGGTTAGAAATTTCCAAGTAGTTAATTGGAGACAATGGGAAAAAGACCTCCAACTAAAAACCGGTATTAGCTTTGAAACAATATTCAACACCCTCTTACCCCAAATAAAGGCCTATTTTTCATCAACAGATTTTCGTTGGGAAATCCGCCGTCTTAAATTGGCTTTTGGCCCGGGAAAGTATTTTCCCAATCTGATAGTCCCACCCCCGTCCACATTAGATATTTGGGTCAAACGCAAATTTACCGAATATCTGCTCCAAGGATTTTTTATCTATCTGTTTTTTCCAAATGCCATTCTACTACAGAATGAAAAACCATCGTTACTTCGTTCAAAAATGTACCAACCGTTAATATCTCAAATCTTTAATGACAAATTACCAGTTATTTACCCTTTTGGAATTGATAACACCGGTTATCAATGAAATAATCAAGCTATGACCATGTACCAGGTAGAATTATTTAGAACCCCATCTGGCAAAGAACCCATTGCTGAATTTTTACGCTCGTTACAACCATCCCAAAAGGCTAGGGTCAACTTTGTATTGGAACTTCTCGCTAAATTTGGTCCCCAACTAAGAGCTCCTTATTCAAAAAAACTATCAGGCTATAGGAAACTTTTCGAACTTCGAACCACAGGTAAAATCTCACTGCGGCTCATTTACACCAACGTCAAAAACAAGTTTTATATTCTTAATGTATTCTTCAAGAAAACCAACAAAACTCCCAAAAAGGAAATAGAAACCGCCCTCGTCAGATCAAAAACATTGACATAGCAGTAAAATATGTTATATTCAACATAATATGAACTGGAAGGTTTTTCAAAAAGAGCTCCTCAAGGATCCTGAGGTGGCTAAGGAAATTAAAAAGCTTGAGCCGGAATACCAACTGGCCAGGAGTTTAATTGCCGCCAGAATCAAAAGACGTTTGACCCAACAAGCACTAGCCAGAAAGGCCAATACTGACCAAGCCAGCATCTCCCGCCTTGAGTCAGGCTCATCCAGGCCCTCTCTCACCCTGCTGCGTAAGATTGCCGCGGCTCTCGACGCCCAGCTTTTCATTAAATTCGATCTCTGACTTATGTCCACGACTCTTCCTCTCAAAGGCTTCCGCGACTTCTTGCCTCCCCAGGCATGGGTCAGGCAGTGGCTAAAAAACAAAATCATTCCCGTTTTGGAAAGCTGGGGTTATGAACCCCTGGAAACCCCCACCCTGGAACCGGCAGAACTGTTCGCTGGTGAGATCGGTGAAGACGAAAAACTCTTTTACAAATTTACCGATCTGGGTGGCCGGGAAGTTATGCTTCGCTACGATCAAACTCTGCCCACTTGCCGGGTAGTCGCCCAAAATATTAATCAACTCACTTTTCCCTGGCGCCGCTATCAAATTCAATCCAATTTCCGGGCCGAGAAACCCCAAGCCGGAAGGTTTCGGGAGTTCACCCAGATTGACTTTGATATTTTCGGTGTTGAATCCAGGATTGCCGACGCCGAAGTAATCGCCCTGACTTTGGAAGTATACAGACAACTGGGATTTAAAGAGGTTACGGCTCTTATCAACAGCCGTGAACTATTAAAAGACCTCCCCTATCCGGCCATCGTCGCCATCGATAAATTGGGGAAAATCGGCGAACCGGGATTTATCGATGATATGAACAGTAAAGGCATTTCAACGGCTCAAGCCCAAAAATATTTAGATTACGTCAAAAACTTACAACCCAATGAAGAAATCAAAACAATTTACGCTTATCTCAAAGGTTTAGGATACCCTGACTCCTGGTATCGTTTCCAGCCTACCCTTGCCAGGTCATTTTCTTACTCCCAGGGTCCGATCTGGGAAATCATCATTCCGGGATATACTGCAGGCTCGGTTGCCGGCGGTGAACGTTACGACGGAATATTCCAAAAACTAATCGGAAAATCGTTCCCGGGAACCGGCATCGCTCTTGGATTCGACCGTACCCTGGAAGCTGTCCAGCAATTTGGGTTAGCTCCCGCATACCCTCAACCTACCCGAATCCTGGTCACTATTTTCTCCCCCGAATTTTTTCCCAACTCTCTATCTCTGTCTCTGTCTCTCCGCTCCCAAGGTGTTAACACCGAGCTTTATCCCGACCCCGAGGCTAAACTGGACAAACAACTGAAATACGCCTCCAAAAAGGGTATCCCCTATGTCGTGATCCTCGGCCCTGAAGAAATCGCCAAAAACCAGGTTATGCTAAAAACCCTCTCTACCGGCACCCAGCAGCAGACATCTCCTTCCGAAATCCCCTCCCTTCTGTCAAAATAACCTAGTCACTAATCACTAATCACTAATCATTACCCAATGTCTCCTCGTCTGCGTGCAAATTTAATGCTTCTGACTGTTGCTGTTATTTGGGGTTTTGCCGTCCCGGTGATCAAGTTTACTTTCAATTATTTCGACACCATAACTTTCCTTACATATCGCTTCTTTCTTACCAGCCTTATCCTCATCCCCCTGCTTGCGATCACCCAGCCCCGGACCTGGTCCGCTCTCGCCTCCCTGTCACGCCGGGAATGGCTGACCTTTATTATCGGTGGCCTTCTCGGTTCCACCCTCCAGTTAGGCTTGCTTTTTTGGGGTCTGGATCTGACTTCTTCACTCGACGGCTCAATTATCAATTCTGCCTCACCGATTCTTGTTTCCCTTGCTGGTTATTATTTTCTCAAAGAACACATCACTCCCAGAGAAAAACTTGGCCAATTGATTGCATTTATAGGTACCATCTTCGTCATCATCCAACCCGTCTTTGAATCCGGCCGGATTTTTTCTGGTACTCTGATCGGTAATTTTCTGGTCCTGGCAGGAACTTTGGCTTGGGTAGGATACGTCCTGCTCACCAAAAGACAACTGGGCCATCTTTCCCCCCTGCTTTTGACTACCAATATGTTTTTCTTAGGTTTTGTCTCCATGTCTGTCATAGCCTTAATATTTAAAAATCCTATTACTATTTACTTTTCACTATTAACTAGTCCTCCTGCAGCCCACCTCGGCGTCCTCTACATGGTCGTCTTCTCCGGATCCCTGGCTTACTGGCTGTATCAGAAAGCTCAAAAGATAGTCGAAGTTTCCGAAGCCAACGTCTTTCTTTTCCTGCCACCCGTTTTCACCGCTCCCCTGGCTTACTTTTGGCTGGGTGAACACATCACCTGGCCGGCAATCCTTGGTTCAGCAATCATCGCCGCCGGTGTCTACGTCGCAGAGACTCGGAAAAGTATCAGTCCGCAAACACCTGGGTAATCATCAGCCCGCATTCTTCCCCGTTTACTGCCCCTACTCCTACCCGAGTAAATCTTTTATCCAATATATTCCTCCTGTGGCCTTCGCTATCCATCAAACCCTGGTGGGCTGATTGGACATCTGGGGCATACGCCAGGTTTTCCCCCATCAGGCTGTATCTCACCCCGCTTTTCTCCAGCCTCTGCGCCGCATTCAACCCTTCCGGTGAGTAGTGGGAAAAATACTTTCTTTCAAACATATCCCGGCTGTGGGCTCTGGCCTGCCTCTCCGCCGCCTCATCTACCGCCACTGCACATGTTTCAGGCAGTGCCTGGAGCGACACTCTCTCCGTGGACTGCGGTTTTACCGTCAGGAAACGTACTGCCGCAGCCGCCGCTTCATCCAAAGAAGACTTCACTTCCCCCCCGTATTTTTCCGCCGCCACCACCAGCCTGCTGCCCAAAAGGGAAGATTTTATATCTTTTCTTACGGTCCCTCTCAGCGGCAAGGTCAGGATAACCAGCAACCCGAAGGCTACCAAAACCAGACCCTTAGCTATCGACACCGCAGATCCCAACACCTGGTTTAACTTTGACTTCCAGAATTTTTCAGGCAATTTTCCTGCCGCTGCAGCCAGTATTCCGCTTATCACCAGCTCAGCTCCAAAACCCACCACTACATACCCCAGTACCTCCGTCCAAGTCCTACTGATACCGAACTTCTCCCCCAAAAATCTTCCCGCCAAACTATGGTAACGAATAGCCAGCCACAATGCCCCCAAAAAAGTCACTACGTCCGCAACCAGTTTCACCGCTCCGTCTTCCCACCCCTCCACAATGTAATACCCGGTTATAGCCAATATCACCCAGTCAATCCAATTCATTTTTCAAAGTCTCAATTATATCGTCTAGTTCTCCCTGTACTATCCTGTCCAGTTTATACCAGCTCTTACCCAACCTGTGATCCGTCACCCTATTCTGGGGAAAATTGTAAGTTCTGATCTTTTCTGCCCGCATGCTTCTTCCGATTTTCGACCGCGCGGCGCTAAAAACCGATGCCTTCCGTTCCTCCTCAACTTCCCACAACTGAGCCCGCAACAACTCCAAGGCTATTTTTCGATTTTGCTCCTGAGATCGCTCCTGCCGGCAACCCACCATAATCCCCGTTGGTTTATGAGTCAGCCTGACCGCCGTTGCCACTTTATTTACATTCTGTCCTCCGTGGCCCCCGCTTCGGGAAAATTCCCATAGCAAATCGTCCTCTCTGACTACCACAACTTTTTCCGACACCTCCGGCAAAACTACCACCGAAGCTGTCGATGTATGAATTCTTCCAGCCGCCTCCGTCTCCGGCACTCTCTGCACCCGGTGTACCCCCGTCTCATTTTTTAACAGGTCATAAATACCAGGTCCCGTTATTTTTAAAACCCCATCATCTAAAAACTCTACCTTAATTTTGACTTTAAACTTTTGGTTTCTAACTTCCGCGAAGCGGATGTACATCCTCACCAAATCCTCCGCCCAAATCTTGGCCTCATCACCTCCCACTCCGGGCCTTACCTCCAAAATGATATTATCAAAATCCTGCCCTGTTCCATTCGCAGCCGAGGAAGTAGTCAGGCCGGAATCGTCTGTCTGCATTACCTGCATCAGTTGTTGTTTTTGGCTTTCTAATTTTGCCAGCTCGCTTTTCGCCTCCGAATCCAGATCCGTCCCCAGTAATTTCTGCACTTTCTCCATCTCCGCCTCCAGCTTTTTTCTCTCCTCCTCCAGGTATCGTCTTGAATGATCCATGCTGTTACTCAAATTAATCCTTCGCTCTTACCCTATCAAACATCTCTTTCAGGCTCTTCGGCCTGGCCGCTTCTTCCTCTTCCTCCTGTTTCTTCTTTAATTGCTTCCTGGCCTTTTTGGATATTACCGCTTTTCCGGCGGTAGCTCCCATCTTTTGGGTAAATCTCTCGACTCTCCCCAAAGCATCCACAAACTTCATTTCCCCAGTGAAAAACGGATGGCAGGCTGAGCAAATTTCCACCTTAATTTCCGGCTTAGTAGAACCTATGGTAAACGTATTCCCGCAGACACACGTCACTTTCGCCTGGTAGTACTGAGGATGTATATCCGCCTTCATGCCTTGATTTTACCCAAAATCTGTCCTAAAATCCAGCCACCGATGGAAAAAATAATTCTATTCACTCTCTTACGCCTCCCTGAAGTAAATTTAGACCATCCCGAAACTATTAAAGCACTTGGTATATATACGATTAGCTGCCCCTCATGCGGAAAGGTTTCATCATTTTGCTACGACGCCGTAGCTAACGCCCATATTTGTAGAATGCTACACAGCTCCGGCCAAAATCCTATCCTCAAACTCAGAGATAACAACTGATTATTTCGCCTCTTCCAATGTCACAGTCAATGTCTTCTCCTCCCCCTCCCGCCATACCACCACTTCAATCTTATCCCCGACTTTATGCTTTGAAATCAGCTTGGCCAGCCCGGTATCGTCTCCTGTCACTTTTTCCCCTCCCAGCCGGATAATAATATCGCCCTCCTCCACCCCTCCCTTGCCGGCAGGTGTTTCGGTAATCACTTCCTGAACAAAAGCTCCCTGGGGTACCTCATTCATTATCGCCGTTTTCTGGTCTATCATCCGGTACCTTACCCCCAGATAAGGACGGTTAAATTGCCCTGTTTGATTAAAGTTATCGATTGCTTCCATGACAATATTTATGGGCAGGGCAAAACCGATATTCTGCCCCTCTTGCGAAATCGCCGTGTTCACACCGATTACCTGACCGGCAGAGTTAAGTAGCGGTCCCCCCGAATTACCGGGGTTAATCGCCGCATCCGTCTGAATTACGTTATCCAGCCTCTCCGCCACCGCTTCAAACGGACTTCCCGCAGTTATTCCTCTCCCCAGTCCTGATACCACACCCGTAGTCACGGTATGCCGAAACTCGCCCAGCGCTGTCCCGATGGCAATTACGAACTGGCCTACTTTCAGTTTGCTTGAATCCCCCATCTCCACTGGCTGCAACTCGTCCGCATTTATTTTCAAAATAGCCAAATCATTAGCCGGATCCCGGTATATTTTCTCCACCTCGTACGTCTTATCGTCCTTGGTAATCACCCTGTATCCGGCCTCACTGTCTCCCACTACATGTTTGTTGGTCACTATCAAACCGTCCCGGCTGATTACAAATCCCGACCCAATATCCTGTTCGATATTTCTTTCCTGAGTTTGTCCGTCTGAAGGCGACCGGAACCACCCGAACGGATCCGAAAAAAAGTCATTAAACTGCGGCTGGCGTAAAATCTGGGTTTTCTTGATCCCGACAGTCACCACCGACGGACTTACTTTCTCGGCCACCTCAATCACCACATTTTCTTCATAGAGCACCTTTTGATTATTAAGTACGGCGCTCTGAGCACTCTCCCTGGGCAGCCACTTATCCAAAATCCGGTACCCGAACAACCGGTCTGAAACCGCACCTCCGGTCATCGCTCCCAAAACCAAAAGCACCCCGGCCCCCCACAGCAAATATTTCCTCATTTTGATCATGTCAGTGAATATATTAGTAGTTTAGTCCAATAAGATCAATTAGTATCTCATCTCAACATTTCCATCGCCTTCTCCAGCTGCGGATCAGACGTGTCGTCTTTCCCCTCCGGCATCTCCACTACCACATCGGGGGTAACCCCGACTTTGTCTATCCACTCGCCCGATGGGCGCAGCCACTTGGCTACCGTGATATGCACTCCCGACCCGTCCGGAAAGTCTTCCGGTTGTTGCACGCTTCCTTTTCCAAATGACGTTTCCCCTACCACCTTTGCCCGCTTATAATCCTGCAACGCCCCGGCCAAAATCTCCGCAGCCGAAGCGCTTC
>Ga0075791_125_pt1 | contig 12778 bp, 17 predicted proteins | sample RifGroC1_FD_67887 | JGI IMG/M metagenome (GOLD analysis project Ga0075791, IMG submission 67887) | Microgenomates (Amesbacteria) bacterium GW2011_GWC1_48_10 | reverse complement strand
TAAAAGAAGTAGCCCCTCTGCAGTTGGGGAGCCTGGGCGGCGGTAATCATTTTATCGAAGGCTGCCGGGAAGAAGGGACGGGACGGGTTTGGCTGACGGTGCATTCGGGTTCGCGGCATACGGGGCTGCAAATAGCTATGCACCATGCAGGTGTGGCGGCAAAATTGGATGAGCGGAAGGGGTGGAAGGGGCTGCCGGATCTGGGATATCTGCCGCTTGACAGTGAGGAAGGCCGGGATTATGTGACGGACATGAACTGGGCGATTGATTTTGCCCTGGAAAATCGTTTCCGGATGATGGAGGTGATGCTGGCGGCTTTTGAGAGGGTTTGCGGGCGGCAGGGTGTAAGGTGGAGTTGGACAAGCGGGAGAGAGGGGATTATTAATATTCATCACAACTTTGCCAACGGGGAAAAACATTACGGGGCGGAGGTGATGGTGCACCGGAAGGGTGCTACCCAGGCCAGGCAAGGTCAGTTGGGGGTGGTTCCGGGGTCGATGGGGGCTGCGACTTATATTGTGCAAGGGTTGGGAAATCCGGAAAGCTTTGAGTCCTGCGCTCACGGAGCCGGCCGGACAATGAGCCGGACTCAAGCTAAAAAGAGGTGGAAGCAGGAGGACCTGCAGGAGCAACTTACGGGGACGTTTACCAAAGCCAGCAGAGGGATTATTGACGAAGCCCCCGGTGCTTATAAAAATATAGACGAGGTGATGGATTTACAGTCGGATCTGGTTGCGGTAAAACATAAGCTGATGCCGATCATGACAGTTAAAGGCGAGGGAAGGAACTAATGCAGAAAAGTCCTTATAAACCCAGTCCGTGGGAAACTATTGAGGGAATTGCGAAGTCGGCGGCGAAGCCGGTGAAAAAAGCCGTGGCTGATGTAGGAAGTGATGTTAAAGAAAGTCTGAGTTCCAGTTTAAGTTCAGGTGATGAGGGTAAAAAGCAGATATCTGCGGTTGGGCAAGAAAAGGCGGCGGAAGAACAGCAAAGGATATTAGTCCAGACGCGGCAAAATCTGCAGGAGATGAATGCTCAGGTGAAAAAGGCCAGGGAGGAGAGAAGACACCGGCAAGAGCAGGCGGGCCAGGCGGCTCAGGCTAAAAAAGCAGAGAAGAAAAAGCAGGCGATAGAGGAGAAGAAGAAAGAAACAGTTTTGCAGAAACTGTTAAGATCAAGAGGGGGAACCCGGGAAGGGATCCAGAGAGCAGGAGGATAATTTTGGAAATTTTAAAATCAGTAGCAAGTGATATGCCCTAATGGTCAAGCTGGATTGTGATATTATTAAGATTAATCGAATATGGTTAGTAAAGGGAAAGCGAGATCTGAGAAGAAAAAGGTGGCCGCATCGGCCGGATTTGACCGGGGGCCGAGGGACTGGTTTAGAGGAAGCAGAGGGATAGTAAAGGGTAAGACGACTTTTGGCAGCGGACGCAGTTTTATGGGGTTCCGGCGGGGAAGCCGGTAGAGTATAATGGTTAGAATCATGAAGCAGGAATTTAGAATTAAATATATTTGTTGTTTTGTCAGGCTGAAGTAATCCCCGCTTAGAGGATTGCTTTGGCTGACCGGTCCCGCGTTTGCAGCGGGATTTTTTAACGCTTTATGCCAACTATTAACGGATTTTACTTTGACAAGGCCAAATACCGGCTGAGCGACAGCGCCGGGAATGAGATTTTTCTGGCTATAGATTATCAACACGGCGAATTTGAGCTGATCGAGGTAATCAAGGCGGGTAGGGGGATGGGCGGGTTAAAGAAACAGGCGGCGACGGTGGCCAGAGGCCTGATAGAGAGAAAACGGAACGTTAATTTTTCTGGTAAGATCGCAGTGTGAGAATATACAATTCACTGTCGCGACAAGTAGAGGAATTTGTACCTCTTTTTGCGCCAAAAATCGGGATGTATACCTGCGGGCCGACGGTATACAGATACGCCCATATTGGCAATTTCCGGACGTATATCTTGGGCGATCTGCTGTTGCGGGTTATGCGGGCCAACGGGTATGACATAAATTACGTGATGAATATCACGGATGTGGGACATCTGACGGGGGATAACCTGGGGGATGCGGATGCGGGTGATGACAGGATGGAGGAGGCGGCAAAAAAGGAAAGAAGGAGTGCATATGACGTGGCCAAGTTTTATACACAGCAATTTTTGGCGGATTTTGACAGACTGAATTTGATCCGGCCGACGGTGATGCCCAAGGCGACGGAGCATATCAGCGAGCAAATAACGTTGATTCAGAAATTAGAGACGAACGGATTTGTGTACCGGACTTCCGACGGGATGTATTTTGACACGGCCAAGTGGCCCAGATACGGTGAACTGTCGACTCTGGGGGAGATTCAGGCAGGGGCGAGAGTGGAGGTGAACCGGCAAAAGAAGAACCCTAAGGATTTTGCACTGTGGAAATTTTCCATTTTTCCTCATCACGAAGACGAAATAGCTCAAAGTGAGGGGCGGACAGGCAAGCCTTTTGTTAAGTATTGGGTACACGGGGCATTTTTGCTGGTAGACGGGGGCAGGATGAGCAAAAGCCTGGGGAATAACTACGCGGTGACGGACCTGGCGGAAAAAGGTTTTTCGCCGATGGGCTTACGGTATTTGTATCTGACAGTGCACTACCGCAGCCAGCAAAATTTTACCTGGTCGGCCCTGGCTGCGGCAGAGACCGCTTGGGACAAATTAAACGGATTTGTACAGGAAGTTAAATCCAAAAAGCAAGAAGCAAGGAGCCAATTGTCCCGGGAAAAATTGAGGAAGCTGGACGGATACAGAAAAAGGTTTGAACAGGCTATAAACGACGACCTGCAATTTCCGCAAGGCTTGGCGGTGATGTGGGAAATGCTGAAAAGCAATATTCCCGATTATGATAAAGCGGACACCCTTTTGGACTGGGATCAGATTCTGGGGTTGAAGCTGGGAATTTCTGACGAGGTTCCGGTACCGCAGGAAGTGAGGGAAATGGCCGCCCAGAGGGAGGAGTTGCGGCGCAAGGGCAAATTTGTGGAGGCGGACGAAGTGCGGGTAAAAATGGAAAAGCTGGGTTGGAAAGTGGAGGACACGATAATAGGGGCGAAAATAAAGAAGTTGATTGGTCGGGGTTGAAGGGAATAGTGCAGTTTTGTGTTACAATATTTGTATGGTTGGTCTGAAAATTGATCGAGCTGAGCTGGAAAAAATCTGCACCCGTTACGGGGTGGAGTTTTTGGGAGTATTTGGCTCCGTAGCCAGGGGGGAAGATAGTCCTGACAGCGATGTGGACATGCTGGTGAGGTTTGGGAAAAAAGGGGTCAAGGGGTTGATGGGGATGGTGGCTATGGAGAGGCAGTTGGGAGAGGTGTTCGGCAAGAAGGTGGATTTGGTGACCAGAGATTTCCTGAGTCCGTATTTTCGCGAAAACATTTTGGCAGAGGTGAAGCCTGTATATGGCAAAGCATAACGACCTGGTGTATCTGGAACATGTGATGGATGCAATTGGCAAGATTGAGGAGTACATAACAGGAATTGACGAAGCTAAATTTAAGTCGACATCCTTAATTCAGGACGGAGTTATTAGGCAGATTGAGATTATTGGTGAGGCCTTGCGTAATGTCAGTCGTGAGTTTAGGGAGAAATACTCTTACTTACCCTGGGACGACGCGATCGGGATGAGAGATAAACTGATTCATGACTACATGGGGGTGGATTTAGAAAAGGTATGGGAAACGGCAACTTTAGACATACCCCGGCTGAAAGACTGGGTAGGCCAGATAATCGAGGCTAATAATCAGATCGATATAACAAGTACCATGCGTTACAGAGATTCAAAGAATGGTTGATTGTATGGACTGGAAGAAGATATTAATCGGCGCAGGAATTCTTGATTTGGTGGCGGTGAATGCGGGGGGTGCTTATTTAGTTTATAAATTTTCAATTTTAAATTCTTATTCAAATTCAAAAGTTCAAATATCGAATGATCAAAAAACAGATAGTCGGGTTACCGACGAGGGTTGTGACAGGGATTGTGTGGCGAGCATGGAGGCGAGACTGGCGATTCTGGAAAGTAAAATAGGAGACGATCAGGGCGTGGCCACTCCACCGGCTCCGACTAAGAAAATCTTATACCCGCTAGTTTCGCCAAAGCCAAAAGTCCGGACCTCCAGTTATTTAACGGTGCCGGGGAGCGGCAGCAGCAGCAAGAACGATTGGGAGAGTTTGTCCGGGACGGAATTTTATTTTGACACCGGGGATTATCCGGGGTTGGCAGATGTTTACTTTGAAGTGAATATAAAATTATATAACGGTAACGGTATGGCTTACGTGCGGTTATATGACAGCACACACGGAGTGGGAGTGCAGGGGGGCGAAGTGCAGACAAAACTGCAGGCAAACAGCGTGGTGACTTCCGGCCGGGTGACTTTTTGGGGAGGGAGGAATCTGATCAAAGTCCAGGCAAAAAGCCTGACCGCGGATACGGCGGTTTTCAATTCCGGGAGACTGAAAATAATAACGGAAAATTAATCTTGACTTAAGCAGGTGTGCATGTTAATGTGTATGTGTATGTTGGATAAAAGGGTGCAAATATTATTTGATAAGAAGGATTACCAGTTATTGGAGAAGGTAGCGGGTAAGGAAGCGGTGTCCGTAGGGGAGTTGGTGAGGTTGTCGGTGAGAAAGCAATTGGCTGTCCATCGGGAGGTGGAAAAAAGAAAGCGGAGAGCTGTTTTTGAAAGTGTGCAAAACTGGAGGAGAAAATTTATGACTAAAAACCGACCTAAAATTACAAGCGAAGAGATTTTGGGGTGGGTCAGGGAAGGTAGAAAATATGAACTTGGTGGTTGACGCATCGGTAGTATTGGCAGTTTTACTGGGAGAGAAGGAGAATTCAAAGGTGGTTTTGACTTTGGCGAAAGCAGAATCTTTGCTGTCCCCGATGATAATTTTTTATGAGGTGTTGAATGGACTTAAGTATGGTGTGACGAGGAAGAGATTGATAAAGGAAGAGGCAGGGGAAGCATGGGAGAAGTTTAGAGAGTTGGGAATTGAAATGATAGAACAGGAAGGAGAAGCGGAGGCAATTTTTGAGCTGGCTTGTGACCGGAACATTTCGGTATATGATGCGGCATATATAGTATTGGCTAAAAAGTTTAAATGTCAATTGCTGAGCCTGGATAAAAGGCTGGCGGAATTGGTGTGACCGGGGCGGTGATATTTGATCTGGACGGGACGGTACTGGACAACGAAGGAGAGTGGGAATCGGTTTTTCGGCAGGTAGCTGAAAATAATAATCTTCAAAGTAAAGGAGCCTGGATACATGAGCCGGGGATCGGGATTACGGTGAATTGGAAGAGACATTTTTCGAGCGATCCCGGACTGGTGGATAAACTGACGCGGGAAACCTGGAACTTATATAACGAGATGTTCAAAGTTCAAAGTGCAAAGTTCAAAGTTAGGGAAGGAATTGTAGATTTGGTGGCGAAAATTAAAGGGCTGGGGTGGATGACGGCTTTGTGTACATCAAGTACCTGGAATGTAGTGGAACCGGAGTTAGCGGAATTGAATATGTATTTGGCTTTTGATGTGACGACGACGGGAGAGGAAGTACTGCTAGCCAAACCGGATCCGGAAATTTTTTTGCTAACAACCCAAAAGCTGGGGGTGGAGCCGGGAGAGTGCCTGGTGATTGAGGATTCATTGGCGGGGGTGAGAGCGGCCAGCTCGGGGGGGATGAAATCGGCGGGACTGGTATCCGGGTATGCCGGTAGGGAGGAATTGTTACAGTCCGGGGCAACTTGGGCCGTATATAAAATTGAGGAAATAGGACAGATACTGGATGGCTTAGTTAAGCTTAACAAATCGGAAGTTGGAGAATAAATGTGTTCTATTTAGAAATAGGAAAATTTAAAAAGCAGGACCGAATGTAATACGAAGTTTTTGATTTATGGTTCGTGATTTGTGATTCTTGGTTTTTTGGGGGTTGCAAGAGGTTGACAAGTTTTGTTAATGTTGAACAGATGGAAGTCCAGACCAGAGAAAGAGTGACGATCGGGGTGTTGGTAGGAGTGATTTTTTTGGTATTGGCCGGGGGGATATGGCTTCTGATCGGTGACAGGAAATCGCCTGGGGGGGATAGGGGAAAAGCGGAGGACGTAAACGCGGGCCTGGAAAAGGGGGATCTCGGTTATCAGGAGCCGCAGACGAAAGTGACGGTAGGGAGCAAGGCTATATCACGGGGGACTTTTATGAAAGCGGAGGGGGGTAAGATTTATTTTACGGAGGAAGGGGTGATGACGGTATTGCCTTTGACGGAAGAAGTATCTCTGCAGTGCACGGATCAGGACTTGGAAGGAGTGACAGAGTACGATTTTGAACAGGTGACGAAAATTATGGTGGTTGGGCCGGGGGAGTTGAACGACAAGGTCGCAGCAGGGGAACCGGTAGTGGTGTTGGCAAACCTGGAGGGAACGGAATATAAAGCGAATACGGTGGCGATAAGCGCGGAGGGGTGTGGTAAAATTTAGGGGAGGGTAATTCTGTAATGGCGGGATGAGCTAAAGGCCGAGGTGGGATGCGGTGTATTTTTTTGCTTCCTTCTCAAAAAAAGTGGCTATTTCATTGGGGCTGACACTGTCTTGTAAGAAGTCAGCCTCCATTTCCCCTAGGTCAGCTGTAAAAACGAGTTGTTCCAAGAATCGTTTGGGGAAGAACTCAGGGCCGAAGCGACATTGAGACTCGTTAGTTATTTGTTCGAGTGAAACAATTTTTCCGTGCAGAATGAAGTACATGTCAATGTAATCTCGCCAGAATCCTCTGCGACCAATGGTGTAGGCTTTATTGCTGGCTAGGTCGGCCAGGTGGAATAGCGATAGCGAGTCGGATTTAACGAGCGGGTATAAAGGAGGATATGGGTATGAAACTAATGTCAGCTTCAAGCCGGAGCGCGAAATTAGTGTTAACTGGTGTTCGTCGTCTACTGGGACTTTGTCTAATTTGTCTATTACGGCGAGAGCTTTCTGACGGACAGCGGGGGAGATGCCAGTCGGTAAAAATATGTCAAAATCTTCCGAAACTCTGTGTCCTAATTGCATGGCTTGGCGGTGTCTCCAGCCAGAACGCCTTTGTAGTGGGAAAAGATATCAAGTTTTTCCCACAGCTGTTTGTGCTGGTTATCTAGCCAATCGAGGTAAAGTTTGGTCATACTTTTCTCGTGGGGTAACATTGTCCGATAGATCGAAAAGAATTTTTTTAACGAAATGGAAAGTTCTAGGAAGATAGACTTTTAGAGGCTTTTCTACAAAGACCCGCTTCAGTTTTTCCCACCCGTAATGCTCTTTGGCCCATTTGATATCCTCTAGCCCTCCGTAAGCCAAGATTTGGTTAATGACGTACTGTTCGTCTTTTTCTAAATCCAAGTTGCGTACTCTTTTGGACCAAAGGACGCCTTGGAGTGACTGGGGAATCATGTGTTGATTTTAACATTTTGTAAGGTTGTGAGATACATCGGTAACACTTCACTGGGGGAGAAATTGCAATGACCCCGACTGGTACAAGCTGACATTGTCCCACTTTGGTAGTAAGTAAGGCTGTTTTGCTATCAGTAGGTTTAATAGAGCGGCCGTTGATGTTATATTACCAAAGGAGATTTCTTACCTGTTATCTTTCTTGTGATGAAACGAACAATATACATTGCCAGACATGCACAGAAGGACGTTTAAATTAAAAATTCGACGCAAGATCAACTTAACCGTCAAATTACTGATATCGGCAGGAAACAATCGATGAAGCTGGGCGAACATTTGAGAGAGTTGGGAATTAAGAAGATATTTTCGAGCGACTTAGATCGGGCAGTCCAGACAACACGCATTGTGAAAGGGAAGCAGGCCCCTGCCTTTTTCCAGATCATCCAAAACGCAGGGAGTATATCTTGGAGTGTTGGGACAATTTGGATTTTACCCCTCCTCATGGTGAATCGTTTAAAAGTGCTCGAAAGAGATTTATGGGTTTTTTTAGGGAAATACTCAAAATAAAACTCGGTTCATTTCCCATTTTAATTATAACCCACGGCAGATTAATTAAACTCTCTTTAAGAGAATATATACTTGAGCTAAGTTGCGGCGAATCCATTTGAGGAAACAAAGGAAAAGTTTAAGATTATTAGATATAACGATAATTCATATCTTCCCGAAGAGTTGAAAGTTAGTTAATTGCAGTGTCAATCACTCGGTTAATATTCTGGTAATTCCGACAATTTCTCCGTTTTTCCTGGCAATCCAGAAACCAGCTATCTCTTTGAAATACTTGGCTTTTTGGCGGTCCTCGATCCTTTGGTAAGAAATGGCCATTTGCCAAATCTTAGCACAATTCTCCGGTTAGCCTATAGTTTTGCATTATTGTATTTGGGGTGGTATAATAGGTGTTCAGAATGAGGCAGGACAGGCCGATTTCAGAAATTAGTTGTTTTGGAGGCCTAACGGCCTGGGAGGTTTAGCCCCGATTAAGTCGGGGTTTTTTTAATGTATATGGCTGTTGCTGCTGGAGGTTTGGAAGTAAAAGAAATATCATTAACTGCAGCCTCGGAAGCTGAACGGCAAGCCGAGTTGCGGAAGGAAGCCAGGCAAGCCAGGCTGGTAGAGGAGAAAAGTGACACGCGGCAGTTATTGCGGCAGATGTATGGACCAGGGATTTATGTATTGACGGGGGAGGTGGAGAATGCTTTTGAAAACGGTGGAGTGGTGGGGGTCAAAAAAGTTGGCCGGACAGGGGTGGAGACTTTTGATCTGCAGATAGAGAAAGGAGCAATGACTGGGGAGACTTTGGCGGAGTGGACACATGAACAGGGGTGGGGAGCAGGTTTGGGGTGGGCAATAGGAAACGTGGTAACTTACTCAGGGCTGGCGCTGGCGCCGATGGCAGAGGTTATAAATAGACTGGCGGAATCAGAAAAAGCGGTCCGGGTAATAAACACGGCTTTGGCCCTTTGGCTGGCGGTAAGCGGGGGGATGCCGCACCGGGCAGGTACGGGTTTGGGAAAGCAAATTAACCGTCCGGATCAATCTGATATCACCCCGGGCAAGGACGGACCGCCGGGGTGGTATGTTACATGGGCGGCGATTATTGCCGGTTTTTTGGCAGCCTGCAGAGCGGCTTTGGCAGGGACGCCTCAAATTCCTGATGCGGGGGTGCCGACGGACCGACCCGGACCGGGGGTGACGGTAGTGCCAAGGGAGACGCCGACTCTACCGCCGACGGCGGGTGAAAACGGAGTAGTGCCAGCTACTACTCAGCCGCCCGAGACGTGCAAAATTGATGGGTTACAGCTGGGGTCAAAGTATCCGGCGGAGGTTAGCGGGCTGGTTAAGCCGATTGGTGAGTGGACCGATTCTGAAAAACAAAATATTGTAGACGCTGATGGGAACCCGATTTTTGCAGGAGTAAAAGCGATTGCCGATTCAGCTTGGGCGACCGGGCATGGCTTCCAGGTGGCGGGGACATGGATAGGGAAGGGCTGCGGATACGGGTTGTTGTTTAAGGACGTCAACGGGAATCTGGTTTGGGCGGCGGACGGACAAGGACAGGCGCTGGGACGGCCGGATGGCAATGGTATCGGTGTGGGGTTTGTGACCATGCCGGGTTTTGGCGGGCCGGGAGAGCCGGGGCTGATAGTGGGGAAAGAGCAGGAGCTGGTATGGATTGCTGACGGGGTGGTGGTGGGGAAGGCAGATCCGGTGCGGCACGTGTGGAATAAATTGGAGGCGGCGGCAACGCCGGAGGTAGCCGCTATAAGTGTGGATGCAGGGGATCCTTATGTAGTGAGGTTAAATGGGGTTACCCAGGAGGAAGTGGGCAAATGGAATGCGGATAAACTTAAAGAAGCGGCACCGGCCTTGGGTCCGGCCTGGTATTACGGGATGGAGGATATAGACAGCCTGACGGCGACGGAAGCAGTGAGCGCGGGCGGGATGAAAGTGCTGTATACGGACGGGGCGGGTAACGTCCAGATGTGGTGGGACGCGGTGACGGGGGAAGTAAAGCATGCCCAAAGAAGCGTGAACACGGGGCCGACGGGAGTGACCACAGTCTTTCTGGTAAACGGCAATGATTGGACGCGCGACAACGGCAAGTGGTGGCCCCTGGCCGATGTGGAGCCGGGAATGCTGGCGCGGATGTTTGATAAATACATTTTCCCCTGGTCGCACCTGGTGCATAATTATTTCGACCAGGAATTAGAACCCCGCGGGTTTTGGGATAAGTATCCATCTACTTACCTTTATAATTTGAGTGGGGAAGAGGTAGAGGAACTGCGGAAGAGAGGGGAAGAATGGTGGATACAGGATTTCGGGGGAGGATTTGCCGATGTCCGGTTGGGCAGCCGGGCCAAGGTGGATGTAGGTGGCCAGCGGACGTTTATTATTGAGACGGTTTATAAAAAGGGGAATCCTATCAGGTCTTGGTACGATGGAAATTGGTATAGGGATTATGTAAATTATCCGATAGAGCAAACCGAGGACGGGACGACCTGGATTGGGACGCGAATGGATGAGACTTGGCTGAGGCCGGATTATTTTGGAGGTGCGTTCGTGGGTGGGTGGCTGGTAGCACTTATTCGACAGCTAATGCCGGGGGGAAGCGCGCCTAACGGTATTTCTGTTAATGATTTTGAAGTGATGATGTCAGGTGGTGAAGCAATGGCGCTAGAGTTTTGCGGGCCGGGATTGGAAGGAGTGATGGATCAATTAGCGGAATTGGATGGCGGGAAATATAAGGAATACAGCGATAAAAGAGTTGTACCTATTTGGGATGCTGTTCACCGCTGGGGTTTATTATGCGGGATAGAGGAGCGCAGACAGCAATAAGTTGGGGACGGGTAATTGACCGGCGGGGAGAGGGTGTGCTAACTTGAAAGTGAGGTAAAAATATGCGGGAGAAAATCGGTTGGCTGGTTTTTCTGGGCCTGGTGGTAGTTGCTGGTATCGGGGGGTATAAGTGGGCAGGACGGAAACAGGCTTGCCGGGTGGAGATGGTGTCCGATTCACAAGTGCTGGAAGTAAAAGTGACTGACGGCAGGAAATTTTCCGAGTTTATGCAAGAATTTGTCCCGTGTGAGAATGGGCAGTTTACGGTAGGGGAGCCGGTAAACTTGAGCGGACCGTACCGGGTATCCCGGCTGGCGGTGGAGTTTTCCGACAGGCAGGGGAAGACCGGAAGTCGGGATGCGGAAAGAAAGAGCCAGATGACCTACGGTTACGAATTTTATCCGGGGCAGAGTCTGGCGCGCATCCGACTGCAGGTGGAGAGGGAATTTGCCAAGCGGGAAAATTTCGGGGTGATGTTGCCGTATATCATCGCCGCCCGGGCGGACGCTATGTATAAATATACCGATACATCGGCCTGGATGGATCGGAAAGTGGGACTGGAGGATTTTGGCTGGAGCCTGGAAAAGGCGGGATTAAGTTACCGATTAGCGGCAGAAAATGACTAAGCGGAGGCTGTTTACTGGGGGACTGTTGATTCTAGCCGGGATTGGGGTGGCGTTCGGGGGTGTACAAACTCAAGGGGTTTACGATTGCGGAGGCCGGATTACTTGCGTATATGATTGTGTGCCAGGGCCGGGGACGTGCGATTATGAGGTGCCGTGCTCGGGAAACAGTGACACCTGCGGAAGTGACATCGGGTATTGTAATACTGATTGCAATCAAGGTGATGATGCTACAGGAGGCACTTGTGATGCAACTTGTCCGCCGTGGGACGGGGAAGGGCCGTCGCCGACCTCGGGCGGCGGTGGGGGCGGGCCCAATCCCCAGCGGGTGAACGTGAAGGTAATGGTAGACCAGAACCGCAACGGGCTTTTTGACGACGGAAATTCCAATTACGTCCAGGGCAGCGGCGGGTTGGCGACCGGTGCCTGCGGCAGTTACGCGACCATCTCGGGACCGAATATCCTGCTGCATGACTACGGAAATCCGGGGGACGTATCTCATGAAGTGCACGACCGCTGCTACGACGGAGTGCTGCCGGGAGTGAGGTGGGGGAGAAGCAGTCAAGGCCCGTACATATATGAGTTATTGAATTTACCCTCCGGGTATTCTGTGGTGGCTTTGGGGGGAGTGGACGCGAACAAATGTTCCTTTAACGCCGGTACCGGGAGAGCGACCTGCACTGCCAACGGGGATTATTTTATTGATTTTCTCATCCGGCCGCCCACACCGCCGGGGTGTACAATTTCGGCTGTGCCGGGGACGGTGAGTGTCGGGAGCCCTACGACATTGACTGTCGCCGGTAACGGCGAAGAGGAGGGGACGGAAACTATCCGGGCGTGGGTATCGCGGCTTTCGGGAGGGGTAATTGCTCAGATTACCCCGGCTGCTACGCAGTATGTGTCTGGAGGTAAATACTTTTACCTGATCCCGGCAGCAGGTTGCAATTCTACAAACTACCAATACTGTTCCAAGACCACACAGGTGACACTGGGGGAGCTGGGTTATTACCGTTTCCACTGCGATGCGCCGACGGCACCGGATATCTGCAGCGGGAACCCGTTCTGCTCGGTCAACGGTTGTGCCAGCGGCTGTATAAACTGCAGCGGGTGGCTGGACTGTGGTCCGAGTGATTATGCGACTTTGAGTGTGGTGACCCCGACGCCAACACCAGCATTACTATGCCCGACGCCGGCTCTGCAGGTGCCGGACCAGTATTGCGACGCGTACAACAACCGGGATATTGATTTTGACTGGAATAATATTGCCGGTACCAGCCGGTATCAGTGGCAGGTGGACAATGAAAGCACTTTTTCT
>Ga0075791_150_pt1 | contig 14042 bp, 19 predicted proteins | sample RifGroC1_FD_67887 | JGI IMG/M metagenome (GOLD analysis project Ga0075791, IMG submission 67887) | Microgenomates (Amesbacteria) bacterium GW2011_GWC1_48_10 | reverse complement strand
GGCCAGGCCTGCACATGCACTGATTCCCATTTATCAGTCTTCCCCATCAAGCGCTGATACAACTCCTCTGCCAAAAAGGGAGCCATCGGTGCCATTATTTTGACAAACACTTCCACCTCCTTTTTACCCACCTCATCCCTGTGCGATCCCCACCAATTTATCCAGGTCATCAGAGCTGCAACCGCAGTATTAAATTTCATGGCTTCCAGATCTTTATCGATTTTCTCCACCAGCCTCGCCAGCCTCCATTTAGCCTCCTGGGAACTATTACTATTACTATTAATATTTACTAACCTCCTCACCCTCTTCAAAAACCGGTACACTCCCTCCATACTTTCCCAGCTCCACGAAATGGCCTGCTCAAAAGGCCCCATGAACATTTCATACAGCCTCAAGGTGTCCGCCCCGTATTTTGCCACCACCTCATCCGGATTAATCACGTTCCCCCGGCTCTTGCTCATCTTCCTCCCGTCAGGACCCAATACCATTCCATGGCTGGTCCTCTTGGTATAAGGCTCCTCAGTGGGCACTACCCCCAGGTCAAACAGGAACTTATGCCAAAACCGCGAGTATAATAAGTGTAAAGTAGTGTGTTCCATTCCCCCGTTATACCAGTCCACGGGCAGCCAATACTTCAATTTTTTCAAGTCTGCCAGCTTCTGGTCATTATGCGGATCGCAATAACGCATAAAATACCAGGATGAGCCGGCCCAATTCGGCATCGTATCGGTCTCCCGCCGCGCAATACTTCCGCACCCCGGACACTTCACTTTTAACCACTCCGTAACCTGTGCCAGAGGCGACTCCCCAGTCTCGCTCGGTTGATACTTTTCCACTGGCGGCAGTTTTACCGGCAAATCTTTTTCATCGGCCGGATACCACCCCACCGAATTCCACTTCTCCTGACCCCCTCCTCCATAACTCCCCCTCCCCCCACTACCATCATCAAACCAGCTTCTACCCCCTGGCACACCTCTCACAATATATCATCGGTATCGGTTCCCCCCAATAATGCTGTCTGGAAAACACCCAATCCCGCAAATGATAGTCTACCACCCTCTTTCCCCACCCTTTCCCTTCAAAGTAATCCATTGTTTTATTCATGGCTTCGGAAAAATCCATCCCATTCAAGAAATCTGAATTCACCATAACTCCCTTATCTCCAATATGCACCACATATGGTTCTTCTGTAATGTCTTTGGCATCACCATCAGGATTCGACACCACTCTGGGAATCGGCAGTTCATATTTCTTGGCAAATTCCCAATCTCTTTGGTCATGCCCTGGACATCCCTGCACTGCCCCCGTCCCAATAGTAGCCAATACAAAATCCGCCACCCATACCGGAATTTTTTCTCCGGTAATATGATTCGTCACATACTTGCCTGTAAACACGCCTGTTTTAATTTTTCCTTCAGAAATTCTTTCTCTTTCTGATTTATTGGTTGCTTTTTCCACATATTCTCTTACCTCTTTGTTAGTTTTTGCCATCTTCTGGGTAAATTGGTGTTCAGGCGCAATAACCAAAAACGTAGCCCCAAAGTTCACGGGGGTAGTAGTAAACACTGTAATATCATCATCAGAATCGACCACTTTGTAAGTAATCTCAATTCCTTCCTTCTTCCCTATCCAATTCACCTGCTGCCGTTTTATATCCTCCCGGTAATCCACACCGGACAAATCCGAAAGTAGTCTATCCGCATACCTGGTTATTCTAAGAAGCCATTGAGACTGTTTGCGGCGCAAGGTGGGCGTCGAGCACCGCTCACACTTCCCGTCTATTACTTCCTCATTGGCCAAATTGATCCTGCAGGACGGGCACCAGTTAACCATTATTACATCCTTGTACGCTAAACCTCGCTTAAACAACTGGACAAATATCCACTGTGTCCATCTGTAATAATCCGGATCAGTTGTATTAACTTCCCGGCTCCAGTCAAATGACAGTCCCCAGGCTATTGCTTGCGCTTTGGAGTTTTTTATGTTTTCCGCTGTCGTTATCGCCGGGTGGATACCGGTTTTTACTGCATAGTTTTCTGCCGGCAGACCAAAGGCATCCCAACCGAAAGGGAATAACACATTAAATCCTTGCATCCGCTTTTTCCTCGCCACTGCATCCAGACAGCTGTATGATCTGGCATGCCCCACATGCAGCCTTTCCCCAGATGGATAAGGAAACTCTATTAATATATAAGCTTTTGGCTTATTCGAATAGTTTACCGCTCTATACAGCTTCTTCTCCCGCCATATCATTGTTAATTTTAATTCTATTTCACCGGGTTTAAAGACCATTATTAGAATTTTATCTCTGCTCCTGACTATAAGCAAACATTACACCTGAAAATAATAAGCTAATCCGACTTATTTCTTTTTTTCATATATCCTATTATTAGCTGTATTTTTTCATTAATAGTCTACTTTTTCTAAATTATTTATTAAATCTTTCATCAATCCTCTGATCTAATACCCTCTTTAAAATATTTGGCAATCATTATTACAAGATTGATAAATTTCTTTAGATCATATCTTGTAGTATATAAGTAAAATGTTCTTCTATGTGTCAATTAATTGCTTCTGATTTATTCAGGTTGCAAAAATATTGGTTCTCCTTTATACTCTGTTCATTACTTTTCATACGACTTTTCATTTTACATTAATAAATATAATTACCAAAAATACAGTATAATACTCTGTAATTATGGATTACACCCAGGAACTTTTAGCTTTGTTCCGCCAACATCTGCTTGATCAATCGGTGTCCCCCAACACCCTAAAAAACTACCTCTCTGACCTGCGGGTATTTATAAATTTTGTCACCAGTCAATTCCACCCTCTAAGCCGGGAGAATTTATCTACAATTACCCTTCCTGACGTTACAGCCAAATACCAGCAGTACCTCTCTGCAGTCAATCCTTCCGCCACCGTCAAACGCAGGTTATCCTCACTGCGTCACTTCCCCCCCCCACCGTCTATTCAGCCGGAACCCCCTCCCCCCCCTCCGGCACCGGTCCCTCCGCCTGAAGTTCAACCACTACCGGAGTCACCGTCATCCCCATCAGCCAATTTCAACCTTATAAAACTCTTACCTGAAGTTTTTCCCGGACCCGCTCCAAAAATCTCTTCCCCCATCCCGCCGGTTTTTGTTTACGTTATCCTGATGCTAATTTTCATCCTTAGCTTTTTTGCTACCTACTTCCTGCTCCAGTAACCCAATCTAATGATCCAAGTACATCAATCATTCTTCCCCCGATATTTTCTTTCCAGTGCCTCAGAAAAAACTCTTCTATCCGCCTCACTTAAACCACTGTTAGTCCGCCGGTCAAATACCGGCGCCCTCGCCACCTTCATATCATGATCCGGATCCCGACTCACACTTACATAAAACACGTCCTTCACTCTCCCTCCTCTCAGGGTATATCCAATTTCCCCAGGCTCCCCATCTAAATTACCACCCCTATCAGTCCAACCATGAACAGCTTCATGAGTTAAGCGATCACTATTAATCCATTCCGCGCCTTTCTTTTTCCTCACCGCCATCGCCAATTTTTGTACACCCCTGGCTACATCGCCGTTAGTCCGAATATCTCCCACCACCACCACAACACGATTGCGCAACCAATAAATGACTCCACTAACACCAGCTACCGCCAACAGTCCCAAGTAAACCAGTGCCTCACCCACACTCACCACGATTTCCACTTCCTTCATGTGCTTATTATACTACAGGATAGTCACACTTTAACATCAGACTCTTTCAGCACACCATATTCCTACTCCTCTCCTAAACAGCCGTCCTAGTGCCCTACAGCGGGTCGATTCTCAAATAGTTTTTTCTAAAAAATCCACTCCCTCCTCTACCTATCTCTTCCCGTATCAATTGCCATCTCGCCCAGAATCTCTTCCGACTTTGCTCTCCCATCCTCCACAAACCTCTGGTAATTGGCCCACTTTCGCTCGTTCCAGTTCTCAAACAGCGACAACACCACCTCGGGATGAATCCAGTTCCTCGCCGAACTCGGGTCCAGATAATACTGGTAACTTGAGTACATATATTCCTCAGGTTTAAAACCAGTCACTGTTTCCACCAGACCAAACCGTCTCACTTCCCGAGACACCGGATTTAAATGCACCCACCGGGTCAAATGTACTATCCGCTCATCCCCCCAAACTTCCACGCATCGATATCCGCTTTCCCACAGCGTCCCAATCCGTTTATACCTCCCGTTGAAGTACATGGCATAAGCCGTTCCCAACCGCCGCATCAGCTTGGCTATCGTTTCTGCCTCTTGCGGCTGCAGTACCAAATGAAAGTGATTAGGCATCAAGCAGTACCCCAGCAGTTTTATCCGGCCAAAAAGATTCATCTTTTGTCTGTGCCGGCTCAAATATGGTCTTTCTGATTTAAATCTCCCTCCTTTCTCAATAATAAACTCCCCCAAATAACCTTTGAGTATTCCTATAAACTTCTCAAAGTCCTCAGTATCAGAAAAAATTACTCTTCCGTCTACCCCCCTATTATATATATGGTATATCCGGCCAGGAGTCATATCCCAATTCTACCAGGTGCTACCTATTGCGCAATAGGACAGAACATAAGCATTTTGGGGCTTGACCTCAACGTGTTTCCAATTATTAAATATATACACAATATGAAAACCAGTGCTACACTGCAAAAAATCGGTTTCTTTATTATCCAAGCCACGATTCTTCTGCTCCCCCTCTTCTTTCTAACCGTTACTTCCGAATTCTACGAGTTTAATAAACTAGCCTTGCTCATCGTCACCTCATCCATCCTTACCCTCATCATGGCAGCTAACTTCGTACTTGACCGTCAAGTCCGCCTGCTAAGAAGCCCGCTGGGTCTGCCGTTGCTTTCTCTATTCGCCGCATGGATCTTTTCCACTTTCCTCAAAACACCCAATCGGCTCGATGCCTTGGTTGAACCCGGTCAAACCAGCACCATTATCTTCCTGATCTTATTTTTCCTCGCCGCCACAAATCTCATCCGCACCAAAAAAGAGCTGGAGCTTGCTTTTTCCACCCTCCTTGTCTCCACGGCCATCTTAGCTCTCATAACTATCGCCTGGGGCTCGGGTTTAATACCCCAGATTATTCCCTTCAAATTTGCCCAAAATCCGACCTGGACACCTCTGGGCAGTCCCCTAACCGCATTGCTTCTCTTTATCACCCTGCTTCCCCTGCAAATTATCCTCACCCTTAAAGACAAATCCAGCTCCACTAAAACTCTCCTCCTTTCACTCTCTATACTTGGCTCGGTAGTCGCCAGCGGTCTTCTCATTTTTCGACTTTTCGGTTCCGGCCCCAATAGCCGTCCCGTTTTTTTACCCCAAGCCGCCAGTTGGGCTATCGCTCTTGAATCTATCAAAATCTCCCCCATTTTGGGTACCGGCCCAGCCACCTATTTATCCAATTTCAGCCGATTCCGGCCCCTCAATTTCAACCTCACCCCACTCTGGAACATCCGCTTTACCTCTGCCGGTAATTACTATCTCCAGTTACTTTCCACCCTGGGACTTTTCGGACTCGCCGCCTACACTTTCCTCGTCCTCCGCTCCTCCAATCTCTTCTTCCATATCTTTAAATCCTCCTCTGAGTTCCCATTCCGTGCTTTGGCCCTGGGTTCTACGCTATCCTTAATCATTCTTTTCATCTCTCAACTAATCATCCCCTCCTCTATTGTGACACTTTTCGTTATCTTCATTCTTTTAGTTATCGCCACCCAGGCATTCAAACAAATGGGGTCTTCACTGGTTCATGAAGCCAATATCGACATAGTCGCTGCGTCGGACACCGGCATCCGCTCCCCTCTCCTTCCCTGGATTTTCCTCGGCCTAGCTCTTCTACTCATAATTCCCACTGTCTACCTCGGCTCTCGTGCTTACGCGGCCGAAATTTACTTCCAAACTGCCCTCAAAGCCGCAGCCGGTAATCAGGGTAAAGCCACTTACGATAACCTTCTCAAAGCCATGCAGGCCAACCCCTACAAAGACACATATCGCCTCGCCTACTCCCAAACCAACCTTCTCCTGGCTAATTCCGCCGCCGCCCAACCCAATCTGACAGCTCAAGACCGATCCACTATCACCCAGCTTATTCAGCAATCCATCCGCGAGGCCAAAAACGCTGTCGCTTTAAATCCGGCTAAAGTTACCAACGTCGAAAACCTGGCCACTGTCTACAGAAACCTCCTCAACTTAGCCCAGGGAGCCGATGTTTGGACAGTAGCTTCATATCGTCAGGCTATCCTTCTCGATCCTGCCAACCCCAACCTCAGGATCGCCCTCGGAGGAGTCCTCTATTCCCTCAAAAACTACGACGAGGCTATCCGTTTCTTCCAGGCAGCCGCCGACCTCAAGCCTAACCTCCCCAACGCTCACTACAACCTAGCTGCTGCGTATAAAGAAAAGGGTGACCTGCGAAACGCCGTCGCCTCCATGCAAGTCGTCGTGAACTTAGTCGACAAGTCCTCCGCCGACTTTACCAAGGCCGCGGCGGAACTCGAGGACCTGAAGACAAAACTGGGCGAGACTGCCGCTCCAACCACCCCCGAAGCTCAAACTCCCACTCAAACTCAATTAGAAGCCCCAAAACCTCTCCCCAGTCCCAGAATCAGCCCCCCGATCGAACTACCCGCTGAACTCGGGCCCGATGAAACCACCAACACCCCGGCCCCCTCCCCTGCCACCTCACCCGCTGCTTCCCCTTCTCCTGCCCCTAATCAGTAAACAATCCAAGTTTAAGTATTTACCCCCATAAGTTAAAATCTCTATAAGTTAATGCCTGGGCCATTAGCATAGTAGTAGTGCACCGCATTCGCATTGCGGGGACGGGGGTGCGATCCCCCCATGGTCCACAACTAATCTCGCGCCCGAACAAATCCCGCTTTAACCGCTTCTCTCTCCGAACAAAACCAGCGGTCGGCCTCATCCAAATTAACCACCACCTGGGAATAATGCCTAAAACTCGGCAAATGATAATACCGCTTGCCATGAATGTCATAGTTCCCCTTGACAGCACACGGGCCACAAGTCTTCCAAAAGCCCGCCTCATTTTCCTTAGCTGTCTCAGCCGCGGAAACCAACTCCCCCTGATGCTTTAAATTAACACTATTATAGAAAGTGTCCCGATATGCCCATCATTTGGTAGAAGTTATGCGTGCACACGCATTTCGATGGACATATATCCGTTCCGCTCCACTGAACGACTATAACACTCTCCTTCCTCCGCAGTGTCTATCCCTATCAACCGAATACTTTTGTCATACCCGGAAACCTTAATGGTATCACCGTCAATAACTCTTATTACCGCGTGAGATCGGGAAAAAAAGAACCCGCCAGCGACAGCCAAAACAGCAACACCTGCCCCGATCAGACCCAACTTCTTCACCATATTCAGTCTAGCACGAAGTACCCTCCGCTAAACCCAAGGTTGCACCTTAAGCCCGGAATCTTTAAAATATCCCCATTCAGAGGGCCCGTAGTTCACCGGCAGAATAAGTCAATGGCATTGACTAGAAAGGGGTTCAATTCCCCTCGGGTCCACCCCAAATGCCCTTTTCCAAACTGTTCCTTTATTTCACAGTCTTTCTCACCGGCGCCGCAGTCCTCATCCTGGAGGTCGTGGCCGTACGCGTCCTGGCCCCATTTTTCGGCAACACCATATTTTCCGTCTCCAGTATTTTATCTGTCGTCCTGGCCGCCCTCAGTCTGGGATATTACCTCGGCGGCCGTCTGGCCGACCGCCGCCCGTCATCCCAACTCTTTTACTCTCTCATCATCATTTCCGGCCTCGCCACCCTACTCGTCAAAATCTCCGGATCCGCACTTCTTCCTTTATTTTCCCTCACCTTACCCCTGACCACCGGCCCTTTAATCAGCTCTTTTTGCCTCTTTTTGCTTCCCGCTTTAATCCTGGGTACCCTCTCCCCGTTTGCAATCAAGCTCAGCCAGCAATTTTACCCATCCGACAAAATCGGCCAAGCTTCCGGAACGATTTTTTTCTGGTCTACCGCCGGGAGCCTATTTGGCAGCTTGTCTGCAGGTTTCCTGCTCATTCCCCGTTTGGGCACTGACCAAATCATTATCGCCACCGGCCTCGCGCTGGTCATCCTAGGTACAGCCGGCCTAAAACTCTTGCGCCCCCCGGTAATACTCTCTATCATTGCGGTCACTCTCGGCGAGCTGACCCTCATTTCCTTAATTTCCCCCGCCCGATCTCCCCAAATTGTCTACTCCGGAGACGGTATCTACCAAAAAATCCTCATCAGGGACACGTCCTCAGCGCCTCGCACCCGTTACTTAATCCAGGATAAAAACACTTCTGCGGCTATTTATCTTGAATCCCCGGACCATGTTTTTGCCTATACCCAGTATTACTCTCTCTATAAAACATTCTTTCCCTCGGCCAAAAAAGTCCTGGTCATAGGCGGCGGCGCATATACCATCCCCAAATCCTACCTGGCCGACTCGCCGGATTTTCAAGTCGACGTGGCTGAAATTGAGCCTGGTCTATATCTTTTAGCCCGGAAATATTTTATCCTCCCCGACTTCACAAATATTACCGCCGACGGCAGGTCCTACCTCGCTCGTTACCCCGGCTCCTACGACATTATCTTTGCCGATGCTTACTCCTCTTTCCTTTCCATTCCTGGGCATCTCGTCACCCGGGAATTTTTCCGGCTTGCCAAATCCCGCCTTTCCCCCGACGGCTTATTCATTGGCAACTTTATAGGTTCAATCACTCCCACTTACCCGTCTTATTTCCTCTCCCAACTCAAAACTTTTACCTCCGTCTTTCCCGCCCACCTGGTCTTTACCCTCGACCAATCCAACCCCGGCCGCATTCAAAACCTGATATTTGTCGGCTTTAATCAACCCCCCTCCTCTCCCTCCTCCAGCCTCCCATCTAACTTCAAAATCCACCTTCTGGATACTAACACCTATGATCTGACGCCACATCCCGTATTCACCGACAATTACAATCCGGCTGAATACATTTTAGCTCAGACCCTCACACACTCTTTTTAGCTTCTGGCTGCTTGTCTGTTGTTTTTGAAACAGTCTCGGCACAGTACCGGTTTGTCACCTCTCGGTTCAAACGGAACCGTATCCTGCCTGCCGCAATTACTGCAGGTAATAGGATAATCTCGCCGCTGCCCCATCGTGTCAGACTTTTTTTTGGCGCGATCCTCGGGACATCGGGTAGGGGGATTGGTAAATCCTTTCTCCTGGTAAAACTTTTGCTCGCCGACTGTCCATACAAACTGTTTACCGCAATCGCGGCAAGTTAGGGTCTGATCCTGCATTGTTTGATCATTCATATTGATATTAACTTTTTCACTAAAAAAGCCCAGCTAAACCTAGGTTTTCACCTCCTTCTAGTTTAAAATCCCAAGTCTTCCTGTACCTCCGGGACAAAAAACCAGAAGGACCATCAACCGGGCTGCCTGCATTATACCACTTCCCAACCTATTTCAGAAAGTCCAGCGGGCTAAGCCTTACTCCGCCTTTGATAATCTCAAAGTGCAAATGCGGTCCCGTAGACCTCCCCGTTGACCCTTCCAGTCCTATCTTGTCTCCCCTGTTTACTGTTTGTCCCACTGATACTAATGTCTTTGATAAATGCCCGTATAAAGTCACAAAACCATTTCCGTGATCAATCTCCACCCGAATTCCGTACCCGCTTGAATCCGGCCACCCGGCCACAATCACTCTCCCGGCGTCTGCCGCCACCACCGGCGTTCCAAATGCCGTTGCTATATCTAAGCCCCGATGATAAAACCTATAACCCTGGGTAATCTTGCCGCCTATCGGCCACACAAATCGCCCCAGAGCTGACACTGCTCCCGCATTGGGTGTCAATTGCGCGGTGCTCTTTACCGGCGACCACAACACCTCCGCCGGCTTTACTCCGTCCGGAATCACCAGTTCCTGACCCACTGCCAAGGCAAATGTCTCATTATCCGCAAACGTATTGAAGGGAAAATCCACAATTCCCTGGGGATTGGTATTGTACTTTTTGGCTATCGAATACACTGTCTCACCTCGCCCGACTTTATGTCTCACTCCGGTTACCGGCAAAATTCTTAATTTTTGCCCGGGTTTTATTTGATTCACCGAAGTCAAATTATTCTCCCATCTGATAGTATCTACCGACACTCCGAATTTTTCCGCTATTCCGGAAGCCGTGTCTCCCCCCTGCACCTCGTATTCCATCACTTTATCTCTCACTTTTTCCGATACTTGAGTCGTCGTATCTGTCTCCCCCACCTGCATTATTTCCAGCTCGGCCGACTGCTCCAAATTCTCCCCTCGCCCCACTCCCGGCAGCGAGTTAGCCAGTACCGGCGCCAATACCACGGACATGGCCACCAGTCCTCCCATGGCCGAATGCACAAACGGCCTGGCAAACCTCCCCCGCTGCCTGTACAAACTCCCCGCCACCCACCGCTTGATTCTCTCAAACCTGGAAAAAGCCCTGTACAACCTTCTGAACAAAAACCCATACCAAGCCTTCCCAAACTCCTTCAGCTCCTCCATAGTTTCCCCACCTTATCACACCAAAAACGTATTTACAAACTAGCCCCCGGCCCCCCGTATAGCCCTTTTTGCTTCTTCCGCGTCCGACCAGGGTCGCTCGGTTTTACCAATCAAAATTGTCCTTTCATGTCCCTTTCCCGCCAGCAGCACAATATCTCCCGGCCCCGCCTCCTTTATTGCCTTTTTTATAGCCTCCCCCCGATCGTTTTCTTTAACTATTTTCATATCACCCCTCTTATCCCCTCTTACGGCGAAGACACGAGTAGGAGACGAGAATTTAAGAGGGGAAGAACGAAGTTCAGGGGTGATACCAGACATTATTTGTCTTGCTATCTCATCCTGACTCTCACTTCTCATGTCATCCGACGTAATAATCACCACATCCGCAAGTCTCGACGCAATCTCTCCCATCATCGGCCTTTTACCTTTGTCCCTCTCACCTGTACACCCAAAAACCAGTATCAGCCTCTTCTCCGCCCCTAATTCTTTTCTCAACTGCAACAACACTTGGTCCAATGCATTCGGCGTATGCGCAAAATCCACGATCACACGAAACTTTTGCCCCGCCTTCACCTCCTCCCTCCTCCCCGGCACCCCCTCAAAATCCTTAATCACCGTCTCTACTATCTGGGATCTGACTTCTAATATCCTAGCCACCGCCTCCGCAGCTCCGATATTATATCTATTATAATCTCCCCAAAGCGCCGGGCTGATATTCTTTAATTTCGATTTTGAATATTTAATAATTCGTGTTTTAGAATTTGATTTAAAATTGAAAATTGAAAATTGAAAATTCTTAAATGACGGATCATCTGCATTCAAAACCGCAAATTTAACTCCCTTAAACAACTTCAGCTTCGCTCTCCGGTATCTTTCCATCGTCACAAAATCATCCAGATGCTCATGGGTAATATTAGTCAATACTCCTACGGCAAAATTGCACCCCAGTACTCTGTACTGGTCCAGTCCGTGGGCTGTCACCTCCAGCACCAAATGTGTCACTCCCGCATCTGCCATTCGCCGCAGCAGCGGCTGCATCCGTCTGGCATCCGGATTAGTCGTATGCAGTCCTGTGTCCACCTCCTCACCCCCGATTTTTGCCGCCACCGTCGAAATCAGCGCCGCATTCAAACCGGCCGCCCGCAGTATTTCATAAATCAAAGTCGCCGTCGTCGTCTTCCCGTCCGTCCCCGTCACTCCGATTACAAATAGTTTCTTTGCTGGGTAACGACACCAAATTATCATTGCCACCGACACCAAGTAGTGATAAATATTTTTCACCCTCTGCCCCCACCACTTCACCTCCATCCCCCCATCTTACCAAGCTCCCCCCATCAACAAGTATTCAGTGCTACCCCCGTTCTCAACTTCACAAACTCATTAAAAACCACCCTTATCCCATTTTCATTCTTCCACTATCTATCCGGTGTATATTCACCCCCCGGTTTAACCGGCGAGTTGACCCTGTACAACACCTGGTCTTCCGATATGTATTTCATCATAAACGCCCAGGAGCGTCGCTGGGCAAACCAAGCGGTTACCAAGATCATCTTCAAATACTTCATCCCCATCTTGTCAAATAAGTTTAGACTTCTGCGTACGTTATCGGCAACTGTGATACTTTCCGGCTCGACAATAATATCCTTCTCCGGTACCCCTCGTTCCACAGCATACCCCCGAAAAACCTGAGCTTCAGGCTCTCCCTGCTCATAAAAAGGATGGCCCCCGGTAATAAATATCTTTGGAGCCAAACCCCCTTTATACAGCTCCACCGCCTTTTGAATTCGGGACAAACTTTTACTTCCAAACACAAATATCAAATCAGAAATACGCAGCACATCTTCTTCCCCCAAATAACCGGCCACCTCGCCTAGAACCTCCTTAAGATCTACATCATCCACCCGAGCTAATGTCTTTTTTACCACTTCCTGCTCCAAGCTTTTCCCCTCCGATATCACCTCTTCCCAACCGACATCATCCAGAAAAATTCCAGAAGATATTCCCAAAAAATTTAACCAGTTCACGACCGTATCAAAACTGGGGTAATGGACATCCGCCTTTCCCTTCACCGGATCCCGCCAGGCTTCCTTCTCCCAGCCATGCCAACATCTTACCAAAAATCTGCCTCGCTTCCATTTAGCCATTCAATTACGCCTATTTATACAACTTACTATGAGTACCAAGCATTTCAAAATAAACCGTGTTATTATCAATCATCCGAAAAACCGCCCGCCAATCCCCAGTAATATTAATACTTCTGTATCCCTGGTATTTTCCCGAAAGTACATGATTGTTTAGAAGGGGATGAAACCTATCAGAAGCAAATATTTCAATTCGTTCCCGGGCTGATTTTTGTACCGATTTCGGAGCTTTTCTCAATTGCTTGATAAACCTCTCCGCAAAATCTATTTGCATTTTTATTTCTTCCCTGCAATTACCTTATCCAAAAACTTCAGCGCCTTATCAGTCGAGTCGAAAGAATAATATGCTCCTCTCTTTCGTTCTTCCTCAGCTTCCCTAAGAGCCTTAATCAAATATTCACTCGGTTCCTCCGAATCAGACACATGAATAGTCCTGGTTTTGATTAAGTTCTTTAAATATGCATTCACCAAAGCACTCAAACTAAAACCCAATTCTCGGGCTGTTTGCATAGCCGCCCGCTTCAGTTTAGGGTCGGTTCTTAAATTAATTACCGCTGAGTCCATAATCAAAGTATATACAAAATATATACAATGTCAACACTTATAATACCGCCAGCCAGACACCAAATATGGCCAATACCAAGCCAACCAGCCACGCCCTGGCTACAATCTTCGGTTCTTCCCAGCCGACCAACTGCAGCCAATGGTGCAGTGGTGCAATCGGGAAAATCCGCTTTTTCATAAATCGTTTGCTATATAACTGCAACAAACTTGAGAGTCCTTCCGCCAAAAACACTCCCCCGATTACCATCAAAGCCACGATTTTGCCCGACAGCAACCCTACTACTGCCAGTGTCGCCCCAAATGCCAGGCCCCCTACATTTCCCAGCATTATCCGCGCCGGATAAATATTAAAGTACAGATATGCCATTAGTGACCCCAGCCACAAGACTATGAAAGTCGCCAGCACCCCGTCCAGATCAGCCATGGATATCAGCCAAAAAGCCATCAGGCAAATCATCAGTAATCCGCACGACAATCCGTCCAGGCCGTCAGTAAAATCAAATGCATTAGCAAATGCCACGATCACCAAAGCTGCCAAAAAAAAGTACCCGATCCCCAAAAACACCGGCCCCCAATACGGTATGTAGACAAAATCGATTTTCAAACCCCAATGCAAAATAGCCGCCGACCCCAGCGCCACCACCCATTGCAGCATAAATTTATGCCGCATTCGTAATCCAAAAAAACCGGCTTTGTTAAACCCCAGGATCTTGATTACGTCGTCGTAAAAACCTAAAAGACCAAAACCTATAAATGTAAATGTGATCGCTACCAGTTC
>Ga0075791_116_pt1 | contig 14602 bp, 22 predicted proteins | sample RifGroC1_FD_67887 | JGI IMG/M metagenome (GOLD analysis project Ga0075791, IMG submission 67887) | Microgenomates (Amesbacteria) bacterium GW2011_GWC1_48_10 | reverse complement strand
GTGTTGCGTATGAGTTTCGGAAGGATATGGTGAGAAAGGGGAGTTGATGATATTCTGGTGTTTATGGAGGAGCAGGAAAAATGTCCGAAATGCGGTTCTCCCCTGGGGGAAATAATCGAGACACGGTCGGGAAGAAAACTGCAGAGGTGCAGTACGGCGGGACCATGGGACCCCAAAGTCAAGCCGACTGGCTGTGACTATGTAAAGTGGATTACTCCCGAACCCCAAACGCTGGATGAAAAGTGTCCCAAGTGCGGGTCGCCCCTGGTCCTGGCGGTGACCAGATTTGGCAAGAAACTGAAAAAGTGCAGTACCGGGGGATGGGATAGAGAGACCAAGAAAGCCACGGGTTGTGACTATGTGGAATGGATTGGCTCAACGACGGAAAAGACAAAAGAAGCGTGTCCGAAATGCGGTGAACCTCTGGTAATATTTACGACGAGCGCGGGCAAGAGAATGAAAAAATGCTCAACCGGCGGATGGGACCGGGCGGCCCGGAAGGCGACGGGGTGCCCATATGTGGAGTGGCTGAAGGCGGATTACAGTGAGGAATCCTCCGGGGAAGAGTTTTTGCCTGCCGAGTAAGTTATCTGATGGTTTGGTATATACTGAAAATGGTGCCGAAGGTGGATTTAATGAAGAGGTGGTCGTTGATAACAGTTTTTGGCCTGGTTGCGGCTTTGATTTTTTCTTTTTACGGCTTCAGCTCCGTTTTTGCTGAAGATAAAAATGTTCCGGGGGGGGTCATTCCCAAGCTGCCTCAAACCGTAAATGACCCGGAGCTTACCAACGGACGCGTTTATCCGCCTTGGGGTCCGGTTTGCCAGAGATACAGCTATTCCGTGATTTATCGCGATAAGGAAGGCCGGCCTCCGGAGTATATGAAGATGTATTTCAACGGCAAAATGATTGACATTGAAAAGCAAAATCCGCAGGAGCGGGATTATAAAAAAGGGGTGCGATATGAATATAAGTATGTACCCAATAAGCTGGGGTCGAATTTTTACTATTTCGAGGCATCAAACGGCCTGGGAAAGGCACGTGAATCAATCATTGACTCTCCCGATAACGGCCCGGTGCTTTTTGAAAGCGCATTTGAGCGAAATGAAGTGGCGGTGATTGACGCATCCACGGGGCAAAAAATCCTGTCATTTTCTACCGGTAAAGAATGGGTTGGCGGTATCGCTCTTTCCGACGACGGCAAGTATCTGGCGGCCAAAACCTCGCAACATGTTTATCTTTTTGACACTGCCCAACCGCAAAAGCCGATCTGGCAATTTACCTGCGAAGATTGCCGGATTGGCGATGATGTCAAAGGCGGAGTTGATATTTCGGGTGACGGGGCAAAAATAGTGGCTGCCATCGGCCAGTCAATTCTGCTGTTTGACAAATCGAGCCAAAACCCCCTGTGGCGTTACACGCAGGCCGGTAATGCTTACAATGTGGCGATTTCGCGCGACGGTAATTATCTGGCGGCGGCCACAGCCGGGGAAGAATCAAACCTTAACGCTAATCTGATTATCCTGTGGGGAGGAACAAAAAAGGAACCGCTCTGGCAATACCATGCGTCAGGCAATTTTCACGATGTGTCACTGTCTGACGACGGCAGTTTTATAGCCGGGTCAACCGGCTGTCCCGATCGCCGAGCTTATTTATTCAGTAAAGATTCTAACCAGCCGGTGATCAAAACTGACCCGCTGACCCGTGATTCGCCGGTGCACCGGGCCAAAATTTCTGCTGATGGGGCATTTTTTGCCGTGGGGAGTGAAGCTGATCGCGGAGCGGTGTTTTTGTTTGGCAAGAATTCAACCAGCCCGGTGTGGAAATTTTCAACCAAGGGTAATTCTTCAGTCAGAGCTTTAAATTTTACCCCTGACGGAAAGCATATCGGCGCTGCCACTTTTGGCGGTGATGCATATATTTTTAGCCAAGCCTCTGACCAACCCTTAGCCGGGTGGAAGATAAACGCCAGTTTGGGCGGCATTGACATAGCGGATGACGGAAGCTTTATCGCCGCCGGCGGGACAGACAACCAACTGCATATTTTAAAAAAGGATAAATCCGGGGACCGAGAAATCCCTTTTGATGAATTTGTTGAAGAAATTGATATTTCGGGAAACGGGAAGTATGTGGCTGCCGGCACCGGCGGCTCGGTCTACTTTTTTGAAACTATCAAGCAAAATTTGGATAAAGTTTATCCCTGCACTGAGGTGATTGAGCCGCCTTCAGAAGCGGAATTTATGAAACAAAATGAGGGAAGAGATGAACTTAACGGAACCCGGGAGAAATCATCGGGTTTTTTTGCAGCCAAAAATAAATGGCCGGGGATGCTTTTTGGGTTCGGGGTCTTGGGATCCTTGGTGACCCTAATCCTATATTTGGCCATAAAATATATTAATTTTTTACAACCGATTAAAGACCGGTTAAGACAAATAAATCAAAATCAGAGCATCAAAATATTCCATCTAACTCACAAAAAGATAATTTTATTTTTGAGTGCGTTTACGCTTCTTTTTCTGATGCTGACAATTATGAGCGCATTTTTTAATAGACCCGGTCTGCAGTCTACAAAAACTGAGGACCTGACCGGTGAACCGGAGAAAAGGATCAAAAACGAGGAACAATCGGGAAACGGTGGGGGACAGGTCCAACCCGTCTGCGGCAATAATATGTGCGAGCCTGATTTCGGAGAAACGAAGGAAAACTGTGCGAAAGACTGCTCGGCGGGAGACTAGCCGGATTTAATAACGAATACCCCTTCTCTTTAAATAGACAAAAACCGAACCCAATACAAAAGCGAAAACCATTACCAATAGGCTACCGTACAAAAAGCGGTCGAGAGTATACAAGAGCGTTTTATCATAAAAGTAATATCTGATTGCCACTTTTAGCCCGTGGATTATGGTGCTGTATAAAATCCCCAAGAAGAGCATATTGCCATAGGAAGTGCCGGGGAGCTTACTTAATTTATATGCGGAGGCTAAAACCAGAGCTTGCCATAGCCATTGACTAATTCTTAAAGCCATTAAGTTGTCGTCAAGCCTGAGACCGAATAGATACTGCCAAAGAACAATAAGAATTGAAATTAAGATGAAATACCAAACCGGTTTTACGTATTCCGCCAGGGTTTTTCCAAATACCCTGGTTTTAAAAACTGCCAATAAAATATAGCCAATAACGACTAATAGAATAATTGAAGTAAAGACAAAATCACCCCGTTTATCCAGGATCGGGCTGGGTGGCAAAATGTCTAATTTATCGCCGGTTTGAGTGGAGTTTTTTTCTTGCGACCCGGGACAATCAACTTTTTGATTGCCAACAAAGCATTCCCGGTTTTTAGTCTCGATTTTACCGGAGTAGTAGGCAGTTGTTTTCATCTATTTATTTTATATTACACTTAATTGATATATATTAATCAGCAAACAGATGCTGAGGGAATTTAAGCAATTTTTACTAAGGGGTAATGTAGTTGACCTGGCTGTGGGAGTGGTGATCGGAGCGGCTTTCGGGACGGTGGTAACAGCCCTGGTAACGGATCTTTTGACTCCGCTCGTCGCGGCGGTGGCCAAAGTACCTGATTTCGGCGGACTGGCGTTTACTATAAACGGCAGTGTATTCAGGTACGGCCATTTTATAAACGCTCTTATCTCATTTATATTAGTTGCGGCTGCGATTTTCTTCTTTGTAGTAAAACCGATAAATGTGCTGATTTCCAGATCGCGTAAAGAGCCGATACCGGACCCGACGACGAAAATATGTAAAGAATGCCTGAGTGAAATTCCGATCGGTGCTAAGCGGTGCAAATATTGCACTAGAACAGCTTGATTATTGGACGGTGAGAGTGCCAGTCATACCGCTTGCGGCGTGGGTATCGACCGTGCAGGTATAGGTGAATTGGCCCGGTTTATCCGGCGTAAATTGGATAGTGTCCTGCTCTCCGGGCTGGATGGTGCGGGTGGAGATATTCAGATCTGAGACGGTAAAGTTATGCGGGTATGTGCCGGCATTTATAAAAGTCAGGGTGACCGGCTGGCCCGCGCTGACAGTGATTGCCGCCGGGTCGAATTTAAACTCATCACCGCGGATAGTTATTTCCCTGGCTGAAACTGCCGGGGATTGGGCCAAAGGGACCGAAGTAGGGGAAGAAGTTTGGGGTGAGTAGCCGGACCCGCCTTTTTTGGCAAGAAACATATAGTAAATAAGTCCGTAAAGGAAAATGCCGATAACGGCGTAGAGAAGTATCCATTGCCAGAGCGGTCTTTTGGCGTACCCGTAACTTTTCTCCTGGGTATTATTTTCTTCCATGCTGACCATGATTACATAAAGAATGGTATTTAGTCAATCGGTTGAGTGTATAATTTGGGGTATGGAATACAGGGAGAAGAAAGGGGGTGAGGGGAGTGTATAACGTCAAGAAAAAAAGCGGCATGACGGAACCATTTGACCGAAGCAAGGTGGCAGGGGGAGTGGTAAGAGCTGGCGGGACGGCAGAAATTGCAGAACAAGTCGCGACGGAAGTTGAAGCCTGGCTGCCGACGGCGGCTGTAGATGAAACGGTGGAGGCCGAACAGATAAGACTAAAAGTAATTGAAGTATTAAAGCAAATTGACCCGGCGACCGCGGCCAGTTTTGAGGCTTTTAAGAAAGTGGCTGAAGCAGGAGGGGTATAATAAAAGTATGAATTTGGGATGGGGAGCAAATAGCATCCCGGAGTTGGGGTGGTGGGTGTGGCTGTTTCTGATCTGGGAGCTGGTATGGAAAGGACTGGCTTTGTGGAGGGCGGCGAGGAATGAGCATAAATGGTGGTTTGTGGCAATAATGGTAGTCAATTCCGTGGGGATATTGCCGATAGTGTACCTGGTGTGGTTTGCCAAGCGGAAAATGGGGTAATATTAAAGTGAAGTGATCAGGGCGGTTAAAAAAGTAATTATTGACGAGGCGCACTGGCGGCTATCCCGACTGGTGCGGCTGAGATTGCCGTGGCTGGTAGCGGGGCTGGCGGTGGGGCTGGCCGGGTCGGTGCTGATGGGACGGTTTGAACAACTGCTGGCACAAAATATATCCCTGGTATTTTTTGTGCCGATAATTGTATACATGAGTGATGCGGTGGGGACGCAGACGGAGATAATTCTGGTACGGGATTTGGGAGGGAAGAGAGTGAATTTCGGGCGGTATTTGACAAAGGAACTACTGCTCGGGTTTTACATGGGGCTGGTATTGGGAATTCTGATCGGGGCGGCGGCCTGGGTATGGCTTAGATCGGCGAAATTGGCAGTGACAGTAGGCTTGGCAATGTTTATTAATGTAACAGTGGCGCCGCTGGTGGCTGTATTGGTAGCGGAGGTATTATTTAAAGAGAAAGCAGATCCGGCGTTGGGTGCGGGACCTTTAACGACGGTAATTCAGGACGTGATCAGTTTATTGATTTACCTGGTGATTGCGGCGGCGATATTATGGAATTGAGAGGGAAAATGTTATGGATATTACCGATGGCAGTGACGGCGGTGATATCGGCCGGCGGGGGGTTGTGGCTGGCCGGCAGGAGTAATAGAGCAGGAGAGACGGTCAGCCCAGTGGAAGAGAGTCCCGCGGGGAAGGCGGCGACGGGGATGCCCGCGGTGACGAGCAGTTTGTATGTGGAGGACCAATTTCCGGCCGGATTTGTAATGGTGGAACGGGTGAGGCTGGTAAAGCCGGGGTATGTAGCAGTCCACCAGGTGGATGAGGACGGGAATCCGGGCAGAGTTCTGGGGGTAAGCGGGTTGGTTTCAGGTGAGAAAAGAGACGTGCGGGTAAATCTGATTGAAGCAGGCAAGGAGGGGGAGGAACTGGCGGCTATGTTACATATTGATGACGGAGACGGGCAATTTTCTTTTCCGGGGCCGGATGGGCCGGCCAGGGACAATTACGGGCGGGAGGTGATGCAGATATTTGAAATTTTGGGAGTGACGCCGGCGCCGGGATTGGAAGAAATAACGGATTAGGTGTATTATAAAAAAGAAGCTATGGCAGGCGCCGCTGACTGGTATTATCTGATGATGGGAGTAAGTGTGGTGGTAGTGGCGGTGTTTGTGAGCTGGTTTTCCTATGAAGGAGTGAAGACGCTCCGGCAGGTGCAGGACGTATTGACGGATGTAAAAGGAACAACGCGGGATTTGACGGCGCTGAAAGACGGAATTAAAGGAGCGGTATTGTTAGCTACGACCGCTCTTTCGAGATGGCAGAGAGGGGGTGGAGGTAGTGGCAGAGGGAAAAAATAAAGGATCGGCAGCTGGAAAAGTGGGGGCGGCGGTAGTCGGAGCAGCTGTGGGTGCGGCGGCAGGGGTAGCGGCAATGGTGCTGACCGACCCGAAGAAGAAGAAAGCCCTGATAAGGGCGGCAAAAGACATGGAGAAGAAAGCGGCGGTGGGCTTGGATAAATTGAGCAAGGGAGCGGTAAATCTGCAGAAACGAATTAACCAGGAACTGAAAGCCGTAAAGGGAAAGTAATAAAATATGAACGCTTTTGTCAGTTTGCTGCTGAGGGTATTGGCGGTGGCGGTGACCGCTTATCTGGTCGGCGGGGTGACGCTGGCGGGGTGGCTGCCGGCTTTGGTGGTGGCTGTCGTTTTGGGGATATTAAACAGTGTTCTCAAGCCGATATTGGTGGTCTTGACATTGCCGGTAAATATTTTGACACTGGGATTGTTTACGCTGGTGATTAATGCGCTTTTGGTCCTGCTGGCGGCCAGGATCGTGCCGGGATTTGAAGTAGTGTCGTTTGCGGCGGCGTTTTGGTTTGGGCTGGTGCTGTCGGTCGTGAACTGGTTTTTGAATAGAGTGGGGTGATTTGTGCCGGTGTCTGGATACGTTTTTCACTACCGATAATCACTTTCCCGGAGGAGATTCCAGGCTTTTTCCTCTAGTGTTATCTGCATTCTCGCCCCGCCAAATGCCTGGATACTCTTTATGTCTGGGCGGGGCTGCGAAAGCTAGTTTAAAAACGTATCCACGACACCTGCTTTGTAGATTGACTGAAAATACAAAGGCAAGTAGTGGAGTGAGACTATTGACAAATAATATCATTTGTCATATACTTTGAAAGTGAAATATGTTGACTGGAATGCTGCTAAGAATGAGATTCTGAAGTTGGAAAGAGGAATTTCGTTTGAGGAGATTATGGAAGCATTCCTTGATAGTGGCTTACTGGATGTGATCAGCCACACTAAAAAAAAATATTTGCACCAAAAAATGATAATAGTGAATTCAAATAATTATGTTTATTTGATTCCCTTCGTGGAAGATGAAGAGAAGGTATTTTTGAAAACGATTATTCCCAGCCGTAAGGCAACAAAATATTATTTGTTTACAAAGACCAAAAAATGAGTCAAAAGTATTTTGAATTAAGTAAAGAAGAGCAAGCATTATTGGATTCATTTGAGGCCGGGGAGTGGAAAAGTGTGTCTGACTTAGATAAAGTTAAGGTGCTACTGCGAAAGTACGCTCGTAATACTTTGGAAAAAACCAAGAATGTGAACCTGCGTTTATCACGGAAGACGCTTTTAAAACTGAAAGCAAAGGCAATGGCTGAGGGGATCCCATACCAGACTTTAGCCTCTTCCATACTTCATAAATACGTGAGTCAATAAAGTTATAACTCGCAGTGAGTTTCGGTTTCTGCGTCGCAGGTGTCCGTTCCGAGTTGACCGTCGGCGGAGTCGGTGTCAGGGCCGCCGTCTAAAGTATCATTGCCGTTTCCGCCTTTGAGAATGTCGTTTCCTTCCTGACCGAAGACCTGGTCGTGGCCGTTGCCGCCTTCTATCCGATCAGCTCCGGGGCCGGCCATAACAATGTCGTTGCCGTTGCCGCCGGTGATCTGATCGTCACCGGGACCGGAGTCGATGGCGTCGGGGCCATTGCCGCCGGAGACTTTGTCATTGCCGGGACCGGAAAGGATGCAGTCGCCGGCATTGCCGCCGGAAATAACGTCGTTGCCTTCAAAGGAAACGATGAGCTGGCGGCCGTTGCCGCCATGCAACCGGTCGCGGTTTTGGGTGCCGAAAATAGGCGGCTGGGTAAACTGAATGTTTTGGCAGGCCTCCGGTAACTCGACGAAAATGCCGATTTTGAGGTCAAAAACTACTGACTGATCCTGGAACTGGTCACCTGCATCAGGATCGAAGGTCACAATAAATTCATAGGTGGCGGAAGCTCCCGAAGCCAGAGTGGAGAAGGGGATGCCGGTGTCGGGGTTGACGGTATCGAGAAAGAATTGAGATAGAGAGTTGAGATAGAGAGAGACGCCGTTTTCTTTGATTTCTAAGAGCAAGACATCTGATAAATTACCGGTGTCGGAGACTTCGATACCGCGAATACCAAGAGGGCGGGAGGAGGAAGCACCGTTGGCCACTGTGACGGTGCGGGTTTCGGTTTGGCCGGGGGCCATGTTGGAGACAGTGAAAATGGGCTGGCCCTCAAGGATTCCCGGGCCCCAGTCTACGGTGAGATCGCCGATAGCCTGGGCGGTACCCACTAAATGACGACGGTTAGTAATAGTAAATAGTAATAGTAATAGGGGGATAGTAATAGTAAGAGTTAATAGTTTTTTGGTCATAGGTTGTTAGCGGCTTTGGGAGTGCCGAACTCGTCAGTAGATCCAGGACCGTCCATGTTGACATGCGAGTTGGCATCTTCCCAACTGCTATCTAAAGTGCCATCCAGTGAAGGAGAGATTTTTTCCATCGACTTCTTGGGATCCGTGTCAGTTCCGGCATACCAATCGTCGCTACGATTAGCGGTGTTAATAATATTTCCGCCGTCATCTTTTAATACTAATAGCTCGCCATTGTTGTGCAGGTTCATGCCGGAAAAAACTAAATCTGGAGCGATATTTATTCTGGAGTTTTCCTGGGAAAGACCTGAAATAAGGAAAAAACCATTACTAGAAATAGTGCCTGAGGGAAGGGTATAGTGTTGTGTAGGGCTTGCACCAGCGCCAAGGTCTTGTATCACCCAGTTAGTAAGGTCTATGGAGAATGAAGTGTTATTTACCAATTCTACCCACTCGTCGTTGCTGCTGCTGGGTTCGTTATTTCCTCCCCAATTTATCTCGTTAATTACTACATCGCCAGGATTAATAGGTGCTGGGGTGGGTGTGGGGAACTCGGCGGAGGCGGTGAAGGTGTTACCCGAGGAGGCGGCGGAGTCGGATAAATAGGAGTGGGTATAAGAATAAGAGAGAAAGCCGGTAAAAGTAATCAGTAAAAGTAAGTAGGGTTTCATGCGGTGAACCTTTTTTCGATAATTTTTCGATATTCCTGAAAAATTTCATAAATTTGCCAGACGATAAAGAGTAGTGCGGGGACGATCAAAAAGCCGATGAAGCTTGTGGGGGATTGGATAAAACCGGCCAGACGGCCAAAATAAGGGAGGTAGAAAACGGATTTACCCAGAATTTCTGAGTGGGGGACAAGTACGGAGTCGGGCTGGGGATTGGCGTCACCGGCGACCTGGTAATTATTTTCCGGGATGCCAACCTGCTTGGCTACCAGACGGTGGGTGACGGTCATGCCGGAAGGATTTTTGAAAGAGATAATGTCACCCACGTCGTATGTCAGGCCGGGGCGGATGAAAACTATGCCGCCGGTCGGCAGGGCGGGAGCCATACTGCCTGAGGCGACGACAAAAGAACTCAGGCCAAAAACCGGTATTTTTGAAGTAATGGCAATAAAGATAGAGACGATGAGAAAGAGATAGAGAAGAGATCGGAGAAAGTAGGCAGTGGCCTTTTTGATTTTTATCATTGAGTCATTAGGTTGTTGAATTGATTAGTAAGAATGTACATTTACCTTAGTTGGCTAGGGCAGATGCCAACTAAGGTTTATGAGCCCTATTGGCTAGAGTCTTGATGAGCAGTGAAAACGAATGAGGCGTTTGCTGAGTCGCCTTGGTACACATCAGAAGCTGTGGGGTCCATTGTGACCCTGATACATACTTTGTCGTCAAAACCCCCAGCAGGAAGAGGAGTGGGCAGTGAATCGTAGGTGTCCCCGGTGAATTCCATCATGGTTAGAGTGCTATCACCGTTGCCTACAGCAGTGTCGATAGCTGTTGTGATGTTAGATCCACCAGTACAATCTCCTGCTGACGCGGTTCCACCAGGAACGATAGTTAGAAGTAAGACGTTTCTGAGGTCGCTGTCGTCAGGATCTGCTGGGTCGAAGTTGGTGCTGGTCAACCCGAGTGCGATTTCAGCAATATCAACCGTAGCGGCATTGTGTAGGGATATTTCTTGAGCTGCTGACTCGTTTGGGGCAAAATCCGTGACGTTGAAGGTCGCGCTAACGTCGTCAAAGAAATTTTGACCGTCATTGTCAAGCTGAAGCTTCATTGTTCCGGCGCCGAAAGAGTTGTTGCTGCTTGTAGCTGTGTCGGTGAAGTACGCGTAGGTGGCGGAGCCGACCAGGACTAAGGCCGCCACGATAGACAAAGCGTTTAAAGCAATTTTAGTATTTATATTTGTTCACCTCCTTTCTACATTTAAAGCGGGAGTTAAAAAAGAAAAAACACCCCTTCCGGAAGCGGTCAGGGGTGACTTAGGTGATGATGAAACGGGCAGAAAATTTCATCGGTTTTCTGCCCTTACTATAACGGCTGGCGGGAGTTGTTCAAGACGGACAATCGCTATCAATTTGGGACAAAAATAGTCAAAAAGTTTAATTGATTGAAGTTTTATGTTTCAAATTACTGCTTTACTCACGTTTTGTTGGACCGATCCAGGTTTTTGCTGGGGCCGTTTGCGTAAGTTCCACAAAACGTAAGCGAAAGCAGCAAGCCGAGTAATTGATACTCGCACTTACGGATTAGCGCTTCCCGGTATACTGGGGAGTTTGGGATTATCCTAAACTATTTTTGATCGAGGCGGGGAGAGATAAAGAAGGTGAAGGCGATTTGCGCTTCTGTAGATGACGTTAAGTCTTTCTGTATCTTTTAAGATATTCGTCGTGATAGCTCCAACAATAATACCCAGACCTGGTTCCCATTTGAAAATAGTCGTCTCGCTTGCCCTATAGCCTGTTCTGGTGATTACTGCGTCTGGCGTGGTTTCCAAAACCCAGGTTTGAGCGACAGTTTCTGGGAGGAGACTGACCAGGTTGTATGTTGGGGGGAGCGGCCCTTCTATAGTATCTCCGATTTTAAGCTCCGCTAAGGTTTTCTGTCTTTTCTTTTCTGTCACTGCCAGGGATTATACAGGAGGACAGTTATTTTTGGGAACGTGGTTAGGTATACTGGGCGGGTGAAGAAATATTTGGTGTGGTGGCTGGTGACACCGGTATTTTGGTGGATGGTAACCCGGCCGGGAGCGGTGGCGTTTGAGTGGCGGCGGGTACCGGGGTATGCCAGAACCTACCTGCAGGAATTGACCGGGCCGGAAAGACTGGGGCGGATAAATGAAATGCGGGGTGCGGGAGGGAAGTGGGGGAGAGTGTGGTTTAACAAAGGGTATGTGGTGGTGGATGAAATTTTTTCCGTTTTGTCACTGCTGTCGCCCAGAATATATTTCCAGGCGGGGGACGGGGGACCGCTGTCGCCGCCGGGAGTGGAACCGATACCGGGATTACTGGTGATATTCTGGGCGGGAGGGATGGTGGCGAGTTTGAAAAAATATAATCCGAGACCGTTTGTGATTGCCGGGCTGGGAGCTGTCGGGGCTTATGCAGTCGGAGGAATAAGACTGGCCTTTTTGCTGCCGGTTTTGGGAGTCTATTTATATTGGGTGGAAGAAGGGGCAACAATGATGTTGGGGGGGAAGAGAAAATGGCTGGTGGCGGGGACGGGAATTATTTGCGCGTATTTGGCGGGAAGAGCGTATTTCCTGGATTAAATTCAAATGACAAATTCACAAATCAAAGTCGAAATTCAAAAATCAAAAACTGGATTTATTGGTGGGGTGACAGTAGTGCTGGTGGTGGCACTGGCGGTGCGTGTAATCGGACTGGGGAAATACCCGGTGTCTATGGGGATTGACGAGATAGCTAACGCATACAATGCTTATTCACTATTGACTACGGGCCACGATGAATGGGGTAAAGTATTGCCGGTAACTTTGCGGTCGTTTAATGATTACAAGCCGCCGGTGAATATTTATCTGATTGTGCCGTCTATAGCTTTTTTTGGGAAAACGGAGGCGGCTGTCCGGCTGCCGACGGCGGTGTTGGGAGCTCTGACGGCGGTAGTGTGGGCGGTGTGGGTAAGAAGATGGGGAATGGGACGGGGAGTGGCGATTGCGGCGGGACTGGGGTTGGCGCTGTCGCCTTGGCATATCAATTACAGCCGGGCGACATTTGAAGCGGTGACGGCGTTGTTTCTGGTGTTGACCGGAGTGACGCTGTTTCAACGGTGGGAAAAGGGAGGCGGGAAGGCGTGGGCAGCGGGGGCGGCGGCAATGCTGGGACTTTCCATGTGGACGTATCACGCTGAAAGATTGTTTGTGCCGGTGTTGGTTATTTATATTTGTAGCGGTACTGGGAGTGATGGTGATACCGCTTATGTATCTGGCGATGTTTACACCGGCGGTGGGGACGCGGGCGGCGGCCACTTCCTGGCTGAGGGAAAAGTCATTGGAGAGGATATTGCATCGGGGAAATTACGGAAGTATTTGGGAACGAGTGTGGGACAATGACAGCTATTTGATTTATCGACACGGCTTAGGGAAATACCTGAATTATTTTGATGTGCGGTATTGGTTTTGGGACGGGTTACAGTTGACGCCGGCGGGGTATCCGGATATGGGACTGTTGTATCTAGTAGAACTGCCGGTATTGGCCCTGGGAGTAGTGGCGTTGGCGCAGGGCAAAAAACGACAACTGGTGCCGTGGATTATTTTGTGGGGACTTTTCGGAGTGCTGCCGGCGTCACTGACTATGAACGAACAGCATGGCCTGAGGGCGCTTTTATGGTGGCCGGCTTTTGGGTTGATACTGGCGGCGGGGTACGAATACGGGTGGGAGAAAATTAAGAATAGGAGATGGATAGCGGGGATTTGGGCGGCGGGGCTGGTGGTAAATTTGGGATTTGGTTATCACATGTATGTAAACCAATCCTTCAGATGGCTGTCTGAATATTGGCATTACCCGTATAAAGACATAGCCACTTTTGCCTGCCGGATGAAAGACAAGTATGAGAACGTATTTGTGTCCGAGGCGTTCGGGGAGAGGGAACAGCTGACGGGGGCGCCGCAACTGTATCTGGCGTGGTATTGCGGGGGGAGAACGGATGATTATGTGGGGGCAATAGACAGACCGGGGATACTGGTGAAGCGGCCGTATTGGCCGGCGGATAAAACCGGGCACAAAAATTCGCTGTTTATCGCGGCGCCGTGGGATTTTGGGGTGGATAAACTTTCGGAAAAGGAGATGGTTAAGAAGTGGTATTTTTTGGACGGTAAGTTAGCGTTTGTGGTAGTGGAAACCAAGTGAATCAGCTGTGCGGATTGGACATACACCTACTGTGTAGTATTGCTGAAGATGCAAATTCGGGTGACATTAGTTATGATGGATTTTGTGATAAATATAAGGTTTTTTACGGAAGGGGGTGAGAGAGATGTTGGCACAGATAATTGATGAGGCGAAAAATGCGGTGGTGGCGGTAATCAAAGGGGCGGATGATGTCATGTCAGCACTGAGAAGTGCGGTCAGAAATCAAGTGGGGGGAGCGGTGAAAGACGCCGAGACTCTGGCAGTAACAGCCGTGGATGCGGTGTCCGGTGTAGTGACCGGGGCGGTGGAAGCGGCGGCAGAAACGGGAACGGATTTGGGGAAAGCGGCAGTCTGGGTGGTAGAAGAGGCAATCGAGTCTGCCCAGACGGTGGGAGTGGATGCGACGGACGCGGCAACTGCCGCAGTGTCCGGAGCGATAAGAGCGGCGGAAAAGATCGGTGGCCAGACGGCCTCCATAGTGCGGGAAGCTCTGCTGGGTGCGGCGACACTGCCGCGGGATGTAGTGGAAAGGGTACTTAAAGGAAGTGAGGAATAGATGAAGTTTATGGGTCGCTCGGCATAGCAGTCGGGCGACCTAGCTGGGAATGCTGGTGAGAAGATCTTTGGTATGAGGGGAAAGCTGGGTGGGATAGAGAGTGCAAAGCTCGGTGAGTGATGCACGAACGGCTTGATCCAGAAGTTGAGCAGTGTTGGCGGCCCGGGTGGTTTCTGCAAGGCGGGAAATGAGGTCTGGGTCGAAGGGAGGTTCTTGGGTAAACAGTTGGCGGATGTGATCTTGTTGGGCGGCGGTTAGGTGGCCATGAAGATGAGTAAGAAGGCGATAGGAAACCAGTTCGGAAAAGTAATGCTTGAGTTGGGAGGATTCATCTGGGGATAACTGCAATTCATGAGTGACAAGGTTGAGGATTTCTTCTAGGGTCATGTTAGGGGGGTCCTACTCGCGCGGGATTTGGTTTCAATAGCGTAGAGTTTCAGCATAGGCCAGGTGAGTGCACCGATGCTGGCGACTCCGACTGAGGTGGCAATGGCTTTGAGAGGAAGGGAGAAAAAAGGATCGTTGACTAGCTCAGGCAGATTGGAGAGGATGCCGAAAAGTATGGCAATGGGGAAGCCGATGACTCCGT
>Ga0075791_110_pt1 | contig 18151 bp, 19 predicted proteins | sample RifGroC1_FD_67887 | JGI IMG/M metagenome (GOLD analysis project Ga0075791, IMG submission 67887) | Microgenomates (Amesbacteria) bacterium GW2011_GWC1_48_10 | reverse complement strand
GCGCTACCGCCGGATCATTTTACGTTCTCGGTATCGGTAAACAATGGTAAACCTTCTAACCCGCCTCCGCCGCCCCAAATCGCTGGCCTTCCTTGGCCTCATCTCTCTATCTCTTTTCTCTGTCCTCTATCTTTTAAGCACCCGCTCCACCCCTCCTCCCTCCCTTCCCTCGCACCTCCCTGGCTCCCCGTCTACCCCCCCCTCCACCCTTTCCCCGGCTGACGCCGCCAAAGCCGAGCAGACCGCCAACGACCTCTACTTTGCCAAAACTGTCCAGAAACTTTATGCCCAATATCCCTTTCTTCGCAACCTCCCCATTGATACTAATAAATACACTATTGTTTATGACTATCAAAAACAATCTCTCCGCGTCCGTCTTAAAAAAGTCTCTCGGAAATCAGTGGAAAAAGAAATCAATCAAACGCTTACCGGCATCGGCGTTGATCTGGAAAAAACTGCCATCTACTACTTAGACCAATAACTAAATGAATAAACCCTTACCTAAGTGGGCGTTAATTGTTATAGTAATTTTCCTGTTATGGGGAATAACTTATGTACTTAATGCGCTGTTTGGGATTTGTATGGGCATGCAGGGCGGCGAGAGAAACTGGATTACTGGTCAATGCGCAAACACACCAACCTGTTCAAAACCTTTTTGGAATGCCTTATTTTACAATACCGATGATTCCTGCTCCCCTTATATAAAACATAAAAACTAGGGTCTTTATCTACAGGATTATACAAGGAGCACAGCGGGTCCGCGCAGCATCGACTGCGGGAAGCGAGCACCTGCAGTCGCATACCCCAAATGCGCAAATACCGAACGCTGCATTAAACCCTCACCGGCATGATCAGGTGAATCAATTTGTCACTACCCTCAAAAGAGAACACTCCCGGTGCCAAACTCCCGCTCATTTTGAATCTCACTCTCTCTGCTGTCCCACTGCTTAAAAAATCCACCAGGTACCGGAAATTAAAAGCTATCTCCCCATCTTCCCCTTCCTTCTCTGCCTCCATCTCTATCTCGCTTTCCCCCGTCTGCTGGGCTACTGCTTTTACCGTCAACGCTGAGCCATGAACCGCAAATCTTATAATGTTGGCATTGTCTCTGGCAAAAATAGACACCGACCTCACTGCCCTCAGCCACTCCTCCCTGTCCACTGCCACCTGTGTTTTAAATTCAGTCGGGATTATCTTGTCCACCTCCGGAAAATTTCCTTCCAAAACCCGGGATACCAGCTGTAATTTATCATAACCGAATATCACTTGGTTATTCTCCTCCGCTTTCTCCATTTCCACTTCTTCTTTCTTGCCGTCAGCCGCCAATCGCGCCAGCTCCAAAAGTGTTCTGGCCGGCAAAATCAGCCCGCCTCCCCAATCATTTTCCTCAATCCCTGCAATTGTCATCCGGCTCAGGCGAAACCCGTCAGTTGCCACTGCTGCCATCCCTTCTCCCGACTGGAAAAATTTTATTCCCGTCAGCACCGGCCTGCTCTCATCCGCCGCCGCGGCAAATGCCACCTGGCTCGCCACCTCTCCGATCATTTTTTTGCTTACTTTAAACCTCTGCTGTTTACCCTGAGCTTGCCGAAGGGCTCCCTTACCTCCCAATTTCGGCATTATCGGAAACTCCTGAGCCGCAATTCCGGCAAACACCGCCACCGCTTTCCCCGCTTCAATTTTTAATTTTTCCCCCTCGGTAGTCAAATCCACTCCCCCTTCAGACAAAAGTCCCACAAACTCTCCCAAATTTTTTGCCGGGACTGTGATTGCCCCCTCCTCTGTCACTTTCCCCCCGATCTCCATTCTTAATCCTATTTCCAGATTCGTAGCCGAAAGAGTCAGCCCCTCCTTACCGGCTTCTACCAAAACGTTGCCTAATATTGGCAGTTGACCGCGCACAGTTATCACTCTTCCCATTACCCCCAATCCCTTATTGAAATTCTCCTGCAATACAGTAGCCTTCATTTTCTCTCTTTTAATTAGTAGTACTAGTAGTAGGTTTTGTGGATAAGTTTATAAGTTTATTTTTTTAAGCTTAATTTTCGGGTTTAATTTATGTTTACAGAAAGCTTGCCGAACTGTGGATATTCTTGTGGACAATTGTTAAATCCTCCCAAATCCGTGGATAGCTTCCTGTCAGTTATATACACCCATCCCCGTTTGATTTCAATAGTCCACTATCTATCCCCGGTAAATATCCGTTTTTTGATTTCTCCCAGCTCGGTTTTTAACTGCGGATTAGTTTCCAGTTCCAGCTTCACTTTCCCCGATCCGTGCATCACCGTCGTATGGTCTCTGCCTCCCAGAATTCGCCCCACTTCTTCCAAAGGTAATTTAAGCTCATGCCGTAAGAAATACATCAGGATTTGTCTCGGCCAGGCGATCATTTTTGTTCTTCGCTCCCCTTTTAACGCAGATGTCCCGATCCGATAATATTCCCCCACCGCGCTGATGACTTCAGCCGGTGTCACCACTCTGGCTTCCCCGTTGGTGGGACGGTTTACTTTCAGGAGTTGATCAATCCGCTCCTGGGTAATTTCTTTCCTCCCCACCTCCGCTTCTGTCGCCAGTCTGACCAAAAATCCTTCTAATTCTCTGACCCCTTCAATCCTTTCGGCAATTGCCTGGGCGGCCTCCATGGGCAAATCGATATTTCTCTGTCGTGACTTAATCAAAAGAATAGCGGTTCTCAGTTCAAAATCAGCCGGTCCGATGTCCACAATTAACCCCGCCCCGAACCGGCTTCTCAGTCTCTCCTCAAGTTTGGAAATTTCCGTAGGCGGCCGGTCCGAAGTCATCACCACCTGGCCTCCTTCCCGCTGGATCGCGTTAAATGTATGAAAAAACTCTTCTTGTACTCCCGGCTTTCCGGCAATGAACTGTACATCGTCAATCAAAAGGGCTTTGACTTTCCGGTACTTAGACCGGATTTTTTCCGTCGCTTTAAATCGGATCGCTTCTACCAGGTCGTTAGTAAACTCTTCTCCCGAACAAAAAAGGACGGTTCCCTTGTCATTTTTTAACACTTCATGTCCGATGGCCTGCATCAGGTGGGTTTTACCTACCCCGACTCCCCCGTAAATAAATAATGGGTTATATGCTTCCCCTATTTTTCTCGCCACTGCTTGGGCGGCCGCAAACGCCATTTGATTGCTTCCCGCCACTGCATAATTTTCAAATGTGAAGTCGGCCTTCAACTTTGCTCTTTTCCACCCCCCGTCACTTATCCCCGTTTTCTCTTCAAACAGCGGTAAATTATCGCTCCCCGTCTCTTGCTCCCTGGCTTTTCGGCTGCCCACTTTTAGTATCAGTTCACACCGTTTACCGGTGACCCTCTCTAATTCTTCCATGATTTGCCCCCAACATCTTTGTTCCAGATAAATTTTCACGAAAGCCGAAGAGCAACCCACCTCGCAGATCAATCGTCCCTCTTTTTCTCGGATTTCCAAAAGTTCTGTTTGCCTTATATATGTGTTATATGTTCCGGTGGAAACCGTTAGTCTCAAAGCTTGTAGTACTGCATCCCAAGTTTTTTCCTTATCAATAGCAACCTCTGTCATTGTGGATATCTCCTTTCAGACACAAGTATTTACCAACTTATCCACATCACGTCAAGAGCCATCTTGTTGTGTTATACTCAAAAGCATGCCCAAACGCACTTACCAGCCCAAAAAACTCAAACGCTTAAGAAAACATGGTTTCCGCGCCCGTATGGCTTCCCTCTCCGGTCGTAATCTCCTCCGTCGTCGCCGCCTCGTCGGTCGCAGACGCCTCGCAGTATCTAAATAAGCTAATTTTTTAATGCTTCCCAAAAACAGACGTCTTCCTCGTCATAATTTTCTAATAGCTCAAAAACAAGGCAAATCCTATCGCTTCCCCCATTTATCCATCGTTTACCATCCGGTCTCCCCCATCAACAGTCAACAATCCCGTTTCGCTATCATCACTTCAGCCAAAGTTCACAAACACGCCACCGCCAGAAACCGTCTCCGCCGCCATATTTACAATTTACTCCAAACCGGAAACTTTAAACCAATTATCCCTGCGGACATCATTATTATCCCCCGTCCTTCAATGTTAAAATTAAACCGTGACCAAATTAACCTTGCTCTTAATCAGGTTTTATCAAAAATATCTCTCCTTTGATTCCGGTCTGTTGCGTTATTTAGTCCCTGGAGCTACCTGTCGCTTTGATCCGCACTGCTCCGAATACTCCTATCAAGCCATCACCAGATATGGTATTCTTCACGGCAGCATACTCGGCTTTAAGCGGTTTTTGCGTTGCCGTCCCGGCCATCCCGGGGGCTTCGACCCCGTCCCCTAATTCATGTTTTATTATTCTTAATCCAAGACCATGCTCGAACTCTGGAATTTATTATTGTTTCACCCCCTGATCAATTCCCTCATTGCCCTTTTCCGGCTCACTGGAAGTTTAGGCTGGGCTATCATCCTTTTGACTGTTATTCTTCGCCTGGTCATGACCCCCCTAGTTCTCCCTTCTCTCCGCCTGGGTAAAAAAATGCAGGAATTGGCACCTGATTTATCCAAACTCAAACAGGAATTCGGCAACGACAAACAAAAACTAGTCGCCGCCCAGGCTGAACTTTACAAAAAGCACGGTGCCAATCCCGCCGCGGGTTGTCTGCCTCAGGTTATTCAGCTGCTGGTTTTAATCGCTCTTTTTAATGCTTTCAACTCGGTTCTCAAGCCCAACGGTGCCGACCTGGTCAGTCATCTGAATCCGATTCTCTACTCCTTTAACCGCCTCTCTTCTGATTTTCGTCTTTCTACCCGCTTTTTATATCTTGATCTGGCCAAACCTGACACTTTTCGCCTGCCGAACCTCTCCTTCCCCTTACCCGGCCTGTTTCTCCTGCTTTCTGCTGCGATTCAGCTGATCAGTTCAAAAATGATGGCCCCTGTCGTTTCCGCAGAACAAAAGTTGGCCAAAAAAACACCTTCCTCTTCCGATGATGCCATGGTGGAGGTTCAGCAGCAAATGTTGTATCTCTTTCCCCTTATGACCATTTTTATTGGCTTCCAGTTTCCCTCCGGCCTGGTTCTATATTGGCTAGTTTTTTCGGTTGCCAGCGTTTTTCAGCAATATTACGCCGCCGGCTGGGGTGGTCTTGCTCCGGTAATCCAGAAGTTGAAAAAAAGCTAAGGTAAATATGGATCATTCCGCCGCAGTCTCCCAAAACACTCTGGAATTCATATCCCAGCTTGGTTTAAGCCAACAGGTTTTGGTCACGATTGTCTTCTCCCCCGATCAGAATATCTATAACGTTCTGCTTAAAACAGATAATCCCGGGTTAATCATCGGTTATCATGGTGAGAATCTCTCCGCTCTCCAACTGCTTTTGGCCCAACACCTTCATAATCAGGTAGGAGAATGGCTTAATTTATCTTTGAATGTCAACGATTATCGGCAGCGTCGGGAGGCCTCTCTTCACGCTTTGGCGGATTCAGCGGTAGCCAGGGTTATTGCTTCCGGGCAACCTCACTCCTTGCCTCCCATGCCTGCCGCCGAACGGCGTTTAGTTCACTTATACTTAGCCGATCACCCCGATGTAACTACCGCCTCCGAAGGCGTAGGCCGCTCCCGTAGTGTCATCATTTCACCTCGGATATAATCTACTGGTGCTTTTTCTTTTACTCTTACTTCTGCCTTCCCAGCTTGGGCTTCATTTCTGGCCTTCATGGAGTTTTGTTTCCGGACTTCCCGTAGATTACCTCTCCCCTACCCTGTATTTCACCGACCTCCTAATTATCTTGCTCCTGACTTTCTGGGTGTTCAGATCAATTAGATTAATTAAGTCTATTAAAATTAATTGGTTCTTTGTCGCTGTGGTTGCTTTTGCTGTTGCCAACATCATCTTCTCCTATTCCCCCCCTCTTGCATTTTATAAATGGCTCCGGCTCACGGAATATTTTTTCCTCGGTCTTTACGTCCACCGCAACTCCTCTTCACTTTTTACTATTTACTATTCACTTCCCCTCGCCATAATTTGGGCCAGTGGGTTAGCCTGGTGGCAGTTTCTCCGTCAATCCTCGGTTGGCGGTCTTTGGTATTGGCTCGGAGAACGCAGTCTCACTATAACTGCTCCCGGAATCGCCAAAATCTCTCTGGGGGACCTGGGCCTCAGACTTAGGCCATACTCTGTTTTCCCTCACCCCAACGCTTTGGCAGGGTTCCTCCTCGTTTCAGGGTTAATTGTTTATTACTTTTATTCGCAGAAAAAATTTAAGCTTGGAGTTTGGTCGTTGGTAATTGCTGCCGCAACACTGCCCATGACTTTTTCCCGCACTGCTATCTTCCTGGAGCTTCTTCTCATAACTCTCTGGATTTTTTCCAAATTTCGTCTCAAGTTCGTTTTCAAAATTTTATCTGTTTTTCTACTATTAACTATTTACTATTTACTATTTACTAAAATCGGCAACCCCTCTTCCCTTCCCGAGCGCCTGACTCAATATTCCTTAGCATACAACGTCGTTCAAAAACATCCCCTTTTCGGAATCGGCCTGAGCAACTTTATTCCGTATATTTCAGCTAACTATCAACTAACAACTAATAACTATAACCTATCGTTACAGCCCGTTCACAATATTTATTTACTTCTGGCTTCCGAACTCGGGCTTCCTGTACTATTTACTATTTTCTATTTATTCTTTAATGTAGTAAAGAAATTACTAGTCGGAAAACAACTGATCTTGACAACAGCATTAGTCACAGTTTTAGTCTCCGGTCTTTCTGACCATTACTGGCTTACTCTTCACCAAAACTCACTTCTTCTTACCATTTTAATTTCTCTGATTTACTCAAATTTAACCCTTAACTATGAACGACGAACCAATAACTAAAAAGCTTGATATCTACTGCGATGGGGGAGCTCGTGGTAATCCCGGGCCGGGGGCATCGGCATTTGTTGCCGTTAACTCCTTTAGTCAGATAATATTCAAAAAAGGCCATTACCTGGGCCTATCTACCAATAATCAGGCGGAATACCAAGCAGTTATCGAAGCTTTACAGTGGTTAATTCAAAAAGTCTCGACTAAAAAAGTTGAACCACTTACGATCAACTTCAATCTGGATTCTCAACTTGTTGTTAACCAGCTTAAAGGTTTATTTAAAGTCAAAGAACCCATCCTACGAAAAAATTATCTTATAGCCAAGGAGCTGGAAAAAAAATTAAATCTGGCTATGAACGAAGAAACATTAACTATTAACTATCAATATATTCCCCGTTCCCAAAATTTTCTAGCCGATGCTTTAGTCAACCAAACTCTCGACTCTTTTTAAGACTTTCCGGTTAAATATCAATAAATAAGCGTATTAAAGGCCATTTATTTAAATCTTAGTTTTCATGTTTTTTGTACTGACAAAAACATGAAACCAGTACGCACAAAAACTTATTAGAAGCAAAGGAAAAAATAGTGTAATAACAAGATATATCCTTTTTGTTATTTTCCGTTACAATTATTTCTGTATCATGTCTCCGCTAAAATTTCTCACTTTTACTAATAACCTGCCCTTGCGTATTCTCCTTACTCACCACACCCATCCTTTAGTACAGGAAATATTATCCCAGCTTTCCTCATCCTTAAATTTCACTCCGGTTTTTCTTCACCAAAACGAAATTCCGGACACCCCGGAGCCTGTCAGTCTTATAATTCATATTGCCGGCTTCTCCTCTCCCTCATTGGCGGAAACTTTATCTTATACTTCTGAGCTTTATTCTTTATTAAAATACGCTTCCCGGCATATTTCCAGATTTGTATTGGTTTTACCGTCTTCACCCTCACCTCTCAAGCAGACTGCTCTCGTTCTGGTATCTCAGTTCGCCAAGAGTTACCCGCTTCGCTACCAGCTGGTGGAAGTAGACGCAAACCAGGATTTATCTCAAAATGCGGAACTTGTAATCCGACAGTTTAAATATGGTTATGTTTATCACCCCCGTCCGGTCCCGCCTGTCATTTCTAATATTAAAACACCGCCCCCTCCTCGTCAGCGTCTGCTCATCCGCTTTCCCCGAATATTTCCCATCTCCCGTCTGTCGTTAATTATTGCCGTAGTCTTATTAAGTCCCCTGGTCCTGTTTTGCTTGCAGCTTTTGCTAACCCGGTATTATTTTTCCTGCGGGGTCAGGCAATTATTTTCCGGCTCCTTTGAAAAGAGTGTCTCCTGTTCCGCCAGAGCCGCCTCGGCCTCTCGTTTGATTCGTAGTCAGACCAAACTGTTTCCCGGATCTTCTTTTATTTTACAAAAATTTGGTCTGCCCTTCCCCGAAGTTTCTGATACTCTGACCCATTTTTCTGATACCGTCTCTCTGCTTCATAAGACATCTGACAAATTCTCTGATCTCTACTACAATTTCACCGGTTCTGCTTCTCCCAAAAAGTGGGTAGAGCCACCCGAACTTTCCGCCCTGCTTTCTGCCTTATCCGAATCTCTGTCATATTTGCAGTCTGATTTGAAGAGTCTCTATCTTGCTTCCCCACGCCTGTCATCCCAAACCGCTCTATTCGCCCGGAATACCCAGTCTGCTCGCCAAACCGCCTCCAAACTCCAACTGTTAATTCCATATTTACCTCTTTTGTCCTCTCAAACCGGAACCACGACTTATGTATTTTTGCTTCAGGATAATAATCAACCCCGGCCGTTGGGTGGAATCATGGATAGTTTATTGGTTGTTTCCGCGCAAAATGGCCAACTGTCTCACATTCAGGCGCTGCCGGTTAATTTGGCAGACTCTCAATTTCGCGGTAGAGCAGAAGCTCCCTCCGACTTTATTCGTGCGGCCGGGCGTAGTACCTGGTTACTCCGAGACGCCGACTGGGATCCGAATTTCCCCCAAAGCGCCAAACAAATTGCCTGGTTTATAGAAAAAGAGTTGTCATTAAAACCGGATATTATTGTGGCCTTAAATTTAAACACGCTTCGTTCGCTATTGGAGGTTACCGGCCCTCTGGAAATTCCTGACCTCAATCGCACTCTCACCCCTGACAATTTTCTTAATACTTTTTCTCCTTCAAATCCCAGTCTCGATCCACCTTCTTCTGTTTCTTTCCTTACCAAATTTGCCATGGGACTGGAGAAACGTTTGCGTACGCTCCAGCCCGATCAGGTAACGCGTCTCTTTCTCGTCCTCGCCCGACAACTGGAAAACCGTGAAGTTTACATCACCCCGGTCACCTTTTCCCTCCCGCAGCTGGACCAGGTAGGTTGGAGCGGGGCTGTTTTATTACCCGAATGCCGTTCCTCGTTACCCTGCTTTTCCGGATTTATTTATCCGGTTGTCACTTCACTTGCCCCAGCTGTAGTTTCAGCCCCATCACTGGTGAATCACTCTCTCACCACCCAGCTCACATCGACCCAGATTACAAATGCATACAAAATCATTTTTACCGGCTCCACCCCGTTTTATCTCCGGCTCTATCTTCCGGACCCAGCAGTTCTCGACTCGGTCATTGTCAACGGCCGTACCCTCAAACAGTCGGAATATTACCTCCAAAATCAAGCACCGCTTCAGCTGTTTGGCGTTCTTTTAGACCCTTCCTCCCGCCAGGAATCCGAAGTTGAAATAAAGTTTCATCAATCAGCCAATCTCACGGGCCGTTTTCATTTCCAGCTCGATATTCCTCACCAACCGGGGTATTCCTTGCCTTCTCTCACTATGGCGATTAGCTACCCTTCGGAATGGTTCGCTACTTCATACCAATCTCCCCAGGTTGCTTCTGCCGGTTCGCTTGGCTATAATACCCCCCAGTCAAGTCCCATCAGTTTGGATATTGATTTTTCTCTTCCCCCAAGTTTATGACCAAACACACATTTCCCATCGAAACCCGAACCATTACTGGTCGGAAAACCAAAAGCTTGAGAAACACAGGAATTGTTCCGGCTAACCTCTTTGGTAAAAACATTCCCTCTTTAAACCTTCAGGCAGATATCAAACAGTTTCAGCGTGCCTTTGATCAGGTAGGGGAGTCTGCTCTTCTTTACTTACAGGTTGCCGGTGAAAAAAAAGATCGCCCGGTATTCATTCGTGATGTCACTATCCATCCCGTAACGGCCCAGCTTCAGCACGTTGTTTTCCATCAAGTGGACTTAAAAGAAAAAGTTACCGCCCCGGTTCCTGTGGTTCTTGAAGGTGAAGCTCCGGCCGAGAAAGAAAAACTCGGCATTATGGTTCAACAGGTTAACGAACTCGAGATCGAGTCTTTACCCGCAGATATGCCTGAAAACATCAAAGTCGATGTCTCCACCCTTTCCCAAGTCGGTGCAGTAATTTCAGTTTCCGCCATTAGAATTCCTTCCGCCGAATTCAAGATTCTGAATGATCCTGACACGATAATAGTCAAAATCGAACCCCTAGCCAAAGAAGAAAAAGAAGAAGCCCCGCCTCCGGCTGAAGCTCCGGAAGGTGAAACCCCTAAGGCAGAAGTCGAAGCTCCTGCTCCGGCCGCTGAACCCGCCCCAGAAGAAAAACCGGAAGAGTAATATTGTATACTGATCTAACCATGCCGGAAAAAAGAATGGGCTATTTTTTAGTTGGTATCGGCCTCTCGCTTATCCTGATATCGGCAGTCAGTGTCTTTGTAGTCTTCACTGGTCGCGTTAAACCTGCTCCTGTTTTTCGCCAACCTGGGATTTCTCTCGATATGAGTCAGATTGCCGGCCTGCCTACTCTTCCTGGTAGTAAACCCACACCGGTTGAGCTTCTTTCCGCCTCAGCTTTAAACGATATATCCAATCTCACTCTTCACATTCTGCTTATGGGTTTTATCGCGGGTATTGGTTACAAAATCGCTCTCCTCGGCGTCCAGCTTCTCCGCCCCGTTGAAGTTAAGCTCAAGTCTTAAGAGACACCTAAGTAGGGGATTCTTGCTCTAAAAGTGCTAAAAGCCTTTTGTCTTTCGGAAAAACAACTCTATTTTTCTTTTTCGAAAACTCTAAACCAGTAATCTTGGAAATTTCTTCTGCCAGCTCATATACGTCCCATTCATATTTATTCATCGGGGTCGATACCATTATGGCTTCGGTATCAATGTGAATACCTAGCCTGGATTGTAATTTTGCAAATCCTGTCGAACTGTCAAAAACCGGAAAACCCTGGTAGAAACCTAGTAACTTGCATGGTTTCAAAACTTTGGTCAGAAACGCATCTTTTAAAGGCAAATTGGAGGTATGATTAGCCAGAAAATCTACCGCTTCTCTGATTATAGGTTCCCTTTTTGGAAAATCCAGCTCATCCGTTGAAAATCTGTTGTAAAAGGCGGCCAACTTGGATCTGTTCCAATAAAAAGTGATATTGTTTTGTGATTCGACCACATCTCGCCGGTCGAAGTAAGGGTGATATCCGATGGAAAGTAATCGTAAAGCCGGAATTAAAGTACTTGTATTTGATGACATTTGTAACTCTACTTCGTCTGCCTTCAAGTCCAAGGTCTGATCGTAAATAAGCTCTCCATCTCTGCCGGAAACGTATTGTTTGCTTCCAACTATCAACCCTCGTAAATCAGAGTCAAAAACGAGTCTCTTTCTCTCCCGTTTAACTTCAAATCTCATATTAGGATAGGATAGGATTAGTGGCAAGATTAGTGGGGCCAGCGCGAACTAATCAGCATTTCCTCCGGATATTTTCGTAAATGTTTAATTTCACCCCACACAGCCTCTGTAACAAACGGCATAAACGGATGAAGCAATTTCAGAAATCTTATTAGTAGGTGCACCACATCGGCTTTGGAAATTTTCCCAATTTTACTTTCCTCTATACACTTATCACAAAACCAGTGCCAAAATTCTTCCCACAGTAGCTCCGCCGCTCGCCCGAATTGGTATTTTTCCATTGACTTCGTCGTTTCCTTTTCAATTCGTTCCACCCGGTTCTTAATTTCAGGGTTCTGTATCTCAGCCGTCATTTCCCCCTCAAAAGTCGTCGCCACAAACCGAGCCGCATTCCATATTTTGTTAGCAAAATTCCGCATTCCTTTGACCTTTTCCTCCGATAGTGGAATTTTGCTTCCCGGTGCCACCCCGTAAACCAACGCCATCCGTAGGGAATCAGCCCCGTATTTATCCACCAGGTCAATAGGGTTTACCACGTTACCCTTACTCTTACTCATTTTTACTCCCTTAGCGTCTGCCACCATTGACCATAAATAGACGTCCCGGTAGGGGACTTTATTTTTTACGTGAAGGGAAAACATGATCATTCGCGATATCCAAAATGGCAGAATATCTGACAATGTTCCGATAAAATCAGTTGGCAATCTTGTCTCAAACTCGTCCTCCTTCAATGTTACCAGCGGCCACAGCCCGGAGGAAAACCAGGTATCAAAAGTATCCGTCTCCGGCAGGTATATCTTTCCGTCCTTTGGCATCTCTTCCGCCACTACATACCGTGGCGCTTCCGCCCCCGTTTCTGCCAGTACTTTTTGTAACCCCGTCTCAATTTTTGGTAGGGGAGTACCCTGTTTAAGAAATCTACTTACTGGTCCTTGCTGCAATTTCTTTTCTTCATCTAGCCACCATACATGTAAATTCTGTTTCTCTATCTCTATCTCATACCACACTGGGATTCTTATTCCCCATACAATCTGCCGGCTGATCGGCCAGTCATGCATTACCTCAAGCCACTGGAGCATTTGCTTTTTGTATCGTTTGGGAAAAAATTTCACTTCGTCTTTCTCGACGGCCTCAATAACCGGTTTTTTTAGCTCCGTCACCCTTATAAACCAGTTTGGTGTGATCGTCGGCTCCAAGTCATGGCCACACTTGTAACAAACTGTTACTGTATGCCGATAATCAACCGTCTTTTCTAAGAAGCCTGATTCCTGCAATTTTTTTATCGTCATCTCCCGGGCATCATTTACCTTTTTACCCTCTACCTCTCTATACTTTACGTCACTTGGCAATCTCATTTTTCCGTTTAGGTCAATCACTGAAATCCGCTCCAAATTATACCTCTGTCCTGTCGTAAAATCATTCGGATCGTGCGCCGGAGTAATTTTTACAGCCCCTGTCCCGAATTCCATATCCACCATCTCATCGGTAATAATCGGAATTTCCCGGGATGTTAACGGCAACTTCACTTTTTTACCTGCCAAATTTTTATATCTCTTATCTTTCGGATTTACCGCCACCGCCGTATCCCCAAACATTGTCTCCGGTCTGACTGTTGCTACCACTAGCTGGCCGTAGCGGATATAGTACAATTTATCCTCTCTTTCTTTATGGTCAGTTTCCAGCTCAGATAGCGAAGTCCCGCAGTGGGTGCAGAAATTGACGATATAGTCGTCCCGGTACACCTTTCCTTCTGCCTCCATCTGTTTAAAAGTTTCAAAGATTTGTTTCAAAACATGTGGATCCAAGGTAAATACGCTTCTATCCCAGTCAGCTGAAAACCCCAACCGCTTAAATTGTTGGTAAATCAAGCCCGAATTATCCCGCACGAATTTATATATATTTCCATATAAAGTATTCCGGTCAAAGTTCATACGGGATTTGCCCGACTTTGCCAGCTCCTTCTCATATACAAATTGAGTTTCAAATCCCGCATGGTCCATTCCCGGAATCCATACCGCCGAAAAACCCTGCATTCTTTTCCACCGCACCATAATATCGTCGATAGTGTACATCGCATGCCCGGCGTGTAAGGAAGCATTGGCGTTTGGCGGCGGCATTAAAACCGTAAAAGGTTTGCCGGTTTTTCCAGCTCTGAACACGCCAGATTCCTCCCACATCTTATAAATTTCCGTTTCGTATTTAGAATGATCGTAGACTTTGTCCATGCGGGTATTTTACCCTTTTTTTGCGTGTGCCAGGACGAAGTTGCGGATAATTGGGTGTACGTCCGAAGTAAATCTGCTCAAGACCTCATTGGCATCCACCCATTCCGCTTCGGAAATTTCATCAGGCTCTCCGATTTTCAATTGTGTATCCCCAGCCGGTTTGCAGTGGAAATACATCACCTCGACAAACGTGTTTGGATGCTTTCTTTCCAAAAGTTTTTCTTTGACTACAACTTCCAATAAAACCTCGTCCATTGCCTCTCGCTTAACGGCTTCTTCATCTGATTCTCCTTCATTTACAACTCCTCCCGGGAAAGCCCATTCCACTTTCGCCGTGGCTACACGTCTTCTGATAAGAGCAAATTTTCCTTCCTTTTCAATTAGTGCCAAGACCACGTGGGGTCTTCTCATTATTTCTGCCATGTCCACATTATGCCTCATTTAAATTCTTCTTCTACTATCCACCTCGGCCTGCGGTCAACTTCTTCATAATGAGTAACCAGCACTGGGCACCCGGCTTTTACTCGTAACCCCGCGGCCACCCCGATCATCGCCGCATTATCTCCGACTAATTTAGCAGAGTAGGGGAGTCGCATTTTTAACCCCAATTCCTTCCCTAATTTTCTTAATCTCTTTCTTAATTCTATATTAGCCGCCACCCCTCCTCCTACCAGCAAATCATTAATTTTGAGTACTGAGCACTGCGCCCTGAGCACTTTACCCATCACTCTCACCAAATGCTCAAAAGCCCTGTTCTGAAAACTCGCCGCCAAGTCATGTATTTGCTGTCTACTTAAACTTTGACTTAGTCTTAGACTGGCAACCAGCCGAAACAGAGCCGTTTTTAAACCTGAATAGCTGAAAGAATTAGAGTCTTTCCTTCTGGCCATAGGCAGGGGTAGGAGAAAAGCTTTGGGGTTGCCCTCTCGGGCCATTTTTTCCAAAATTGCTCCCCCGGGATATCCCAATCCCAGTATTCTGGCCGCTTTATCCAGCGCTTCTCCCAAAGCATCGTCTTGCGTCCTCGCCAAGATCTCATATTTACCGATGTTTTTTATCAGTATTAACTCTGTATGCCCACCGGAAACCACTAACCCCACCGCCGGAAAACTTACATTTGTAACTTGGGATTTTGATTTTTGGATTTGATTTGAATTTTGAATTTTGCTCGAGAAGCGCTGGCTTCGCCAGTATTTTGAGTTTAAAGGTTGTGCAAGTGGGCTGAGCACATGTCCCTCAATATGATTCACTGGTATCAACGGCACTTTCAATTCTCTGGCAATTTCTTTTGCCTTTCTTATTCCCACCTCCAGCGCAATTGCCAGCCCCGGCCCCGTCGTCACCGCCACGGCGTCAACGTCAGTCCAGCCGCACTGAGCTTGTCGAAGTGCCTTCTCAATCACAAAGTCAATTCTTTCCTCATGCATCCGTTTCGCCAGGGACGGCATCACTCCTCCGAACCTGGCATGCTCACTGGCTTGCGACCAAATCACATTTGATAAAACTGTTGTTCCTCGGGTTACGGCAGCCGCCGTCTCATCGCAACTGGTGTCGATTGCTAGTATCTTCATAAATCGTAAATCATCAATCTTAAATCATCCCGTCTTTCGTGATTTTGCCACTGCATGGGTCGAATTCTTTATCACTAACTCGTAATTGCCGAAAGTTTTTTTCAACCCACTTTCCATAAACTGTTTTAAAGCGTTTACGGTAACTACCCATAGTTCTCCTCCGGGATTTAAATGTTTTTCCGACTCTGAAATCAACCATTCAATCATGTCATTGGCGGTATGCGTCGGTAAATTTGATACGATCAAGTCAAATTTCTCATCACCCGCAGACTCAAACCCGTTACTGGCTATCACCTTGAAATCCTCTATATTGTTATGCGCGCAGTTTATTTTTGCATACTCTAACGCCACTACATCTCTGTCAATAAACCACACCTGTCCTGCACTAAGCTTGGCCATCACCACTCCCAACACCCCGTACCCGCACCCCAAATCCAGGCATTTTTTTCCCGGCTTAACAATAATATTCTCAGCTAAAAGTTTTGTTCCGGGATCTATTTTTTGATAACTAAACAATCCCCAGGTCGTTTTTAAAGACAAATCAAACCCCCGGATATTCTCCCGAATCAAGAACTCAGCTTTCTGAGCCGTCGTGTTTGAGATTTGCGATTTATTCATTGAAATTTGTTTAGATAAATTAGGTCAATTAGTCATTAGGTTAATTCACAAAACTCCCCAAGAAATCTCCCTCTCATTTTTCTTCTTGCCATAACGTATCTTCACCCAAATAATTATCGCTTCATCATTATATTTTCGAATCGTATCCGCTACCCTGTCCGCCCATTCTATGGCTATGATCGATTTATCATGTATTATCCCCGCCAGCCCCAATTGATCCAATTCATCCGGCGTTTGCATTCTCCACGCATCCATATGACTAAAAATTTTCGATTTTGTAATTTGATTATTGAAATTTGATTGAAAATTGCTCGCGAAGCGCGCGTTCTCTGAACTCGTAATTGGTAATTGGTAATTGAGTTGGAGGTTGAAAGTCGGAGAAACCACCTCGTCTGTAACTCCCAAAGCCCGGGCTAGCCCTTTTGTAAATTGCGTCTTCCCAGCCCCCATCTCTCCCTCCAGCGCAAATACTATCGCCCTCTGCCCCGCATGCTTTTCATATTTGTGCCATAATTCCTTGGCTGTATTCTGGGTATTTTCTTCGCTCCTGCTTAGCACTTCGCGCTTAGCGCTTAGCACTATCTCACCTTGTCTCAAGGTGGTCGGATCGTCCATTGTGGTGTCAATTACTGTCGAGGGCTCCCGATGCGGTAACTCTCCGGCATCGATAACCAAATCAATCAGGTTTTTTTGCTTCACCGAAATATTGTCTAAAATATCCGCAATTTTATAAGGTCGTTTTTTATAACTCGCGTTAGCCGACGTCGCCGTAATCGGACTACCCAACTTTTTAACAATCTCTAAAACCAGCTGATAATCCGGAATTCTTACTCCCAGCGTCCCCATCTCCGACGCCACCCCAGGAGCAATCTGAAGTTTTGATTTTTGAATATGATTTGAATTTTGACTTTTGAGTTTCGATACCACGGTCATCGGTCCTGGTAAAAATTTCATGTAAAGATTTTTAGCGGTCTCGTTTAGTTCCACATACTCCTCCGCCATCCTCTGGTCTGCCACGGCCACGGAATATGGCTTACCCAAGGGTCGCATTTTATATTTGTTTAACCTTTTTATAGCCGCAGTGTTTGTAGCATCAGCTCCTATTCCATACACTGTCTCAGTCGGAAACACCACTAACCCGCCTCTTTTCAAGACCGCAACCACCTCGTCAATCACATTGTTGTTATTAGATTTAAGAATCACCATCAGGCGTATGATATAACAATTACAGCTCATATGCAGGCTAAATTCTTCCTCATAATACCCGGCGTGTTGCTTCTCGCTTCGCTTCTTATTCTTCTCCTTACTCGTTTCACTCCCCCCTCCTCACTCCCGTCGATGTGTGGCGGTTTTGCCAATATCCAGTGCCCAGTGGGGTATACCTGTCAACTTGATGGTAACTACCCTGATGCCGGCGGCACCTGTGTCAGCTGGATCAATCGCCGTGTGACCTCCACCTCTACTTGTCGTCCCCGGCCCAAATGCCTTGATTCTGTCCCCAAATGTCTCCTTCCCGAAACTCCGGACATGTGCCCGTCGCTGTCCTCCTCCGTGACCCCTCCCCCCAAATGCACCTTCAATTCTGACCCTTGCGACCCTAAGTCTTGCGATTATAACCCTGACCAATGCGCCTCGACCAGAAACTATGTTTGCCCCCAAACCGAATGGATAGACTGCATGCCAGGCTCCGGTGTTAAAAAACCAAATTGTGATCCGCAATACCTGCGCTGGGCTCAAAGCCGCTGTCCCGGTTTCAAAGGCGCCGCCTACTAACCGGGTTTGTGATATACTCTTTCTTAGTGCAGGACAAGATATTTTTTCAGCTTCTCCTGGTCTACAATATTTTTATCAGCTCTATATTCGTAATTCTCTCTTCTCCCTCCCGAATATAATCCGCGCTAATTAGTTTTTGTTCCCCTCAAATACACCGCCTGCCATGATCGGTAGTTAGAATAAAAAGTTCTTTCTTGCAACACTTCCTCACCGCGCGTTACTTTCCAGTCAAATGCCACTTTTGCTCCCCATGCGGCATGTTCTGTCTGTTTAACAGTGCCTGCGGGTAACGTTGCATCGTCGATATACAAGTCGGGAGGAGGAGCCACCACTTCCCAAACCCTGGATTTCGACAGGTTCACTAGTCTTCCGTCACTAGTTCCGTATAGTTTAAA
>Ga0075791_118_pt1 | contig 18588 bp, 24 predicted proteins | sample RifGroC1_FD_67887 | JGI IMG/M metagenome (GOLD analysis project Ga0075791, IMG submission 67887) | Microgenomates (Amesbacteria) bacterium GW2011_GWC1_48_10 | reverse complement strand
AAAGGGATGGGGAGAATAACGTTTTATATTATTGTCCACAAATGCCTGTATATGCGCATATTATAATACTCTTTTTATACTATAAGACTATGTATTTTAATTACATTATAACTATAGGTTGCGGAGTTTGACAAAACGTTGTATACTGCCCATCAGAGGGTCACGGTACAAGTAGTTTAAATGCCTGTATCACGTAGCAATGCAAAAACTGCTCAAGTGGTTGAGTATCAGATCTGCTCCGAAGCGGAGGTTTGGACGGGCGGGATTTGTGAGCGGGGAATGGATAAGAGGGCAGTTAGTAAGAATGGTAAAGATGAATCAGGGGATTATTTCGGGAAGTGTCGGGAAATAGTATGAGTAAAGAGGTTAAATTGCAGCCTAGTTCGATAAGAACTTTGGGAATAATTGCCTCGGGGGGAATTTCAACTTTGGTGTCAGTGGGGGCTTTCGTGGCTAAAGAGTCTTGGGTAATGGAGGCATTATATGTAAGTGCGGGACTGTGGGCATTGGCCTTGGTAAGTTGGGGATTTGACTTTGTCAGGTTCGTTTTGCGGGGAAGTGACATTGGGTCATCCGAAAAACGGTGACCATCTGAAGTAAAAAAAGAGCATCGCCATCGCTGGTTTGAGGGCCACGAGTAGCAATGCTCTTTGAGAGGAAATCGCCTGGACAGATCTGGCGATTTACACTTGATAATGTTGATAACACCGGCTAACTTCATTGTCAAGGAAAAAATCTCTTGATAAATTGCACTTTTTCATAAGTTTTAGCCACGGGGTGGAATTCAGCATGGAGGATCGGCTGACAATGGCGGCCGCGCTGGTAGGTAGGGCAGGCCTACGAGCACCAAACGGCTGCCGGTTGGCAGGTCTTCCATACTGAATTATGAGTGTGTCACCCCCTAATCTCCCTTTTAAAGTAAGAGGGAGATTAAAAAGGGGTGATAAAACTTTATGAGTAGGTTGGTGAGGTTATTAATATTGTTTGCGGTTTGGACGGCAGCTTTTGGGGCGGGAGCCGTCAAGGTACAGGCGCTGATTAATTTCGGCGGGGGGTACTATGTAAACTTATGCGGGAGCGGGACTTCCGCCACAAGTTACAGCTGTGATCCGGGGTGCAGTGTGCAGACAGGATCATGCCAGAGCAATAATCAGGGGGTAGTGAAATGGTTGTGCAGCGGAAAGTGGGACCAGTGTCTTGAGTCTGAGTCTGGGTGGAGTAATTTTGAGGATGTGGATAGCCCGGGATGCGGGAAAACAGTGCAAGTTTCGTTGTTTGACAAAAAATGCCGGATGCAGGATGGAGGATGGGATGAATCATGCAGGCTGTTGGGTTATATGGTGTGGTATTCGGGGGACTGCTGGGTGGGGGGGTCACCGACTCCTACGAGAGTGCCGGCTGTGACCCTGACACCGACGGTGACACCGAGGCCTCAGGTTACGGGAACACCGACGGCTACGCCTGGGTCCAAGTTTGGCAGCCCGACACCTACGGGGAAGGTCAGTTTGACCCCGACGAAGATTCCCGGAGTGGGTAGCATTTGCGGTAAAAGTTGCAGCAAGGGGAGTGACTGTGAGGCGGGTTTTACGTGCGCGGATGGGGTGTGCCGTAATCCAAGTTGTCCTTCCGACGCCAGTTGTTTTTGCGGGGATGTAAAAGGGGCAATCGCTGACAAAAATCCTCAGACCGGTTGGGGAGAGTGGTTCCTGCTATTGGCAGCGGCTGTCATTGGGCCGGCGGGGTGGAAGCTGTATCAGATGGCGAAAAATGAAGTATAAAGCGCGGTTCTTGTCATGGACAGGGAAGGGGATGATGACTGTATCAGGGATATTTGCGCTGACGGGGATGGGGGCGCTGGTTGCCAGGGAGGTGAAATATTCCTGGATGAAAACTCCGGCAGGCCGAACTATTCAAAGGCTGGAGCAAGTACAACCACCAAAACTAGTTAAAGAATACCAATTGGGGGGAGTTCAACAGGAAGAAGAAAAACCTGAGTGGAAGGTACCTGATGAAAAGTATTCCGTGTTTATTCCACAAATAGGAGCAATATCGCGGGTGATACCGGAGGTAGACGCCGGGGATCCCGGGATATACCAGGCGGCTTTAAAGCAGGGAGTAGCGGAAGCGGCAGGCCTGGGTCATCCCGGTCAGGCAGAGACGACTTATCTGTTTGCCCATTCAGTGGAAAGTAAGGTGGATATTGCCCGATATAATGCGGTATTTTATTTACTTCACAAGCTGGTTGCGGGGGACAAAATTGAGGTGGTGTATCAAGGCCGGCTGTATAAGTATGAAGTGACGGGGAGGGAAATTCTGGCTGCAACAGATGTGAAGTACTTGGTGCCGCAGAGTCAGGAGGAGAAATTGGTATTGGCGACCTGCTACCCCCCGGGAACTACCTGGAAAAGACTTGTAGTAATTGCAAAAAGGGTGTAAAACTTTAGATATGGCTACAACAGAAGAGAGGTTGAGGGTACTTGAAAAGGAGATAGGAATGCTCGAGGCGCGGAGGGGCCCTCTGTGGGAAGGATTACAACAACGTGCGGAGGTGCAAGCAAAAACCGTTTACGGAATGGGTGAATTGGGGGTATTAAACAGCGGGAAGGCAGTGGCATGGGTGTTGATGAGTTTGGGAATATCCGAGGTTGCAAGAAATAAAAAGTTGGATATATATAATCGTGTGAGGCAAAAGATTTGGGGAGGGGTGTAAGAACTTTGGGGTGAAATATGGAGGGAGTTCGTAATGTTTCGGTAAGATTACGGCAGAGAGTGGGGATTGAAGTTCAGGCAGCGGGAGTGATAGCGGTTATGGTGGGTGACTTGCTGGGGTTAAGTAAAGGTGAGAGATTTAACCCGGCTCTGGCAGTACTGGTGGTTTTGGGATCTTTGGCGTATGGGATTGGGGGATGGGCTGAAAAAAGCCGTGAGGGTTTACAGAGTATGGGACGAGTGGTCGGTTTGGCTATGATAGGGTTGGGTGTTCTACTTACTGCCACAGGGGTGTTGGAGAAAGATACAGGACAAGTGGGTATGGGGGCGGGGTTGGTGGTAGCAGGAGCATTGGGGTGGGGATTGACAGAGGGGTAGGGGGTGATATACTAGCGCTATCCTCTTTTGGTAATTGGAAGTTTCCCCCTAATCGAGTGAATTTTAATGATATTTCGAATTTTTGTATTCGGCTAAGCTAAGGAATCATTATGGCTGATGATCAGGTTGATATGACTTCTGGGCCGGGCCCGGTTTCCGAAAGCGGGGCTGTACCTGGGTCGGGAGTAAGATCGGTGATGCGACCGGGAGTGGTGAGGGAGACAAGTTAGGCCGTACAGCCCGAGACCCGCGTTCGGCCCGGCCGGCGGACCGACAAACGGGCAGGGGAATTTTGACGGTGTAGTTGATGATCGGGTGATTCCGGATGCCGGATTGCCAACTGAGTTTGTGGAAGGATTTTTAGACATCACACCTGACGGGCACGGGTACTTGCGTCCGCGGATGATTCCATCGTCCAAAGATGTGTATATTTCGGCCTCACAAGTGCGGCGATTTAACCTGCGCCCCGGGGACATGGTAGGGGGACAGGCCCGGGAGCCGAAAGAAAATGAACGGTTCTGGGGACTTTTGAAAGTCGAGAAAGTAAATGGTCTGCCAGCGGAAGAAGCGGCAAACCGGCCGGATTTTGACGCCATGACGGCGGTGTTTCCGGAGGGACAGCTGAGACTGGAAACAGAGCCGGAGATTTTGTCAACGCGAATAATAGATTTAATAGCTCCCATCGGTAAAGGACAGCGAGGGTTGATTGTAGCCCAGCCGAAAGCGGGCAAAACGTGGCTGCTGCGGGAGATTGCTGCAGCTCTGTCTAAAAATTATCCGGATATGCATCTGATGGCAGTTCTTATAGGGGAGCGGCCGGAGGAAGTAACGGAGATTACCAGATCACTGAAAGGTGAAGTAGCCGCGTCGCATTTTGACGAGCCGCCTTTGGAACAGGTTCGGATCGCAGAGCTGGCTTTGGAACGGGCAAAGCGGCTGGTAGAGCTGAAAAAAGACGTTTTTGTGCTGTTGGATTCGATTACCCGGCTGGCTCGGGCTTACAATATGATTTCGCCGGATTCGGGGAAAACTTTATCGGGCGGATTTTCTGCAGCGGCTATATATCCGGCCAAAAAAGCTTTCGGAGCGGCCAGAAAATTTGAAGAGGGCGGGAGCTTGACGATACTGGGGACGTGTCTTGTCGATACCGGGTCGCGGCAGGATGACCTGGTGTACGAGGAGTTCAAGGGGACGGGAAATATGGAGCTGCATTTGGACCGGAGACTGGCGGACCGGCGGATTTTTCCCTCTTTTGATTTGTTGAAAAGCGGGACGCGGGGGGAGGAAAAATTGTTGGGGGACAGGCTGGAGAAAGTGATCCAGCTGCGGCGGATGCTGGATTTGCTGGATGTGGATGAGAGGACGGAGCTGATGATTGCCAAAATGAAGAAAACCAAAAGTAATGATGAATTCCTGAAGAATCTGACGAAAACGTAAGAGTCGGCCGGGGGTGTATGATGGGGGTATGAACCTGATACTACTGGGGGGGAATAATTGGCGAAACAAAGGCTGGATAGAGGAGGTGGAGAAAGCTTTGAAACCGGATTTTGACCAGACCTGGGTGCAGTATTATGACCATTGGCAGGTGGGGCCGGCTTTAATTGATATGGAAGTAGAGATGGAGAAGTTGGTGAAGAAAGCGGCCGGATTTGGGGAGTATATAATATTCGGCAAATCGGCGGGACCGATATTGGCGATGCGGGCGATAAAAGAAAGGGGATTGAGGCCGGGGAAATGCGTATTTGTGGGGACGGCGGTGTCCTGGGGGGAAAAACAGGGGTTTGAAGCGGAAAAATGGCTGGAGGGGTATGCAGTGAGAACCCTTTTCATTCAGAGAGCTGAGGATCAGGTGATGACTGCGGGTGAACTGCGGGAAGCGCTGAACCGGAAAGGGGTAACAAATTACAAATTTACGGAGTTGCCGGGAAGGTCACATCATTATGAGGATATTTTCGGATTGAGACTGATGGTGAGGGAATTTGTGGAAGAGAAACTGTAAGTTATGATTATTATCAAGTTGGGAGGAGGCCTGGTGGCGCCAAAGGAATGGGAAGCGGAAAAAGCGGATTTGACCGTTATCAGGCGTTTGAGTGATGAGTTGGTCCAGGGAGTGGACCCCGGAAAAAAAATGGTGGTGGTGAGCGGAAGCGGGAATTACGGCCACAAGGCAGTGGAAAGATACGGGATATCCGAAGCCCGGGGAATCGCCAGGGTGAGGGAGAGCGCGAGAAAGATCGGGGAGATAGTGAGGGATGAGCTGGAGAAAGCGGGGAGGGATGCGGAGCTGATTATTCCGCATGAGATTTTCCCCGGGGGAAGGTTGTCAATTGCGGAGGATAAAACCCCCGTGCTGTACGGGGACGTGATTGAAGTGGAGAAAGGGAAGTGGAAAGTATGGTCGGGGGAGAAAATTATCAGAAAATTGACGGAGAGGTTGCGGGACGTTGAGATGATAGTCCAGGTCAGCCGGGAGGAAGGGGTGTGGGATAGGCAGGGACTGATAATCCCGGAAATTAATAAATCAAATTGGGAGGTGATAAAACAGGATGTGGGGGGGGCGGAGGGGCCGGATGTGACAGGCGGAATGCTGCATAAAGTGGAGGAAAGTCTGGAAATTGAACGGGATTGCGGAGTGAAAACGTGGATTATCAGCGGGGCAGTACCGGGGAGACTGAAGGATTTACTGCAGGGCAAGCGGGTGCCCGGGACTAGGGTGGGTTAGAAGCCGGGTTCGCGATTGTTTAAGGCAAGGACTACTTTTTGAACATTGCTCAGGGGGTGACCTGCTTTATATCTGACAAGTAAATTAATTACGTGAGTGGCAGTTTCTGGGGATAAGTTTAGTTGAGACAGCTCGGGTATTGCAGCCAGTGACCGGGTGTCTTTTGAGCGACCGACACCATGAAGACCAAGGAAAGGTTTAGAGGCGAGATTATTTTCTGCAACTATGGCTTGGATGGCAGCAGCGCGCAGATCTTCGATATTGGTCATGGGGTTTAAAAAACCTGGGGTTTCCAGGCTGACCTTGGGGTTTGATGGTCAAACCCCGGTATTAGCTGCTTGTTGGCAGCTTATATTTTACATTGTACCCCGGGGCTTGAAGCAAGTCAACTTTGGAAGGTAGAATTCAAGAATTATTTTTAAGTAACACCCCCTTTTGATTTCCCCCTCTTAAATTAAGAGGGGGAAAAGAAGAGGGTGATATACAAAATGAAGATTTCTCAACTTGAGGAAAAGTTAGCGGAATTGAGAGGGCAGCTGCAAAGGCTGGAAACTGAAGAAGCAGAGAAGATCCGGCGCAAGAGGATGTTGGCGGATATGGGAGATGATTTTCGGGAGAATGAGGGAGCGAAGATGGTGATGGAGGACCACAATCTTCTGCACATGCGGATTTTTAAGTTGAAGAAAGAGATTTATGAGATAAAAAAAGCCTTGGCGGCGGCAAGGGGGTATAATCCGTAATTTATGGGCCTGGCTGAATTGAGGGATAAATATTTAAGATTCGTTGAGGAAACCAATAAAACTCCGTGCTGTTTCGTTTTTGCATTGGATGTTTTACTGCAAGGAGGGGTAGAAGTAGGCACGTATCAGGCTTTCGGAAAGCGGGGAGTGACGACCAGGGAGGAAGAGAGACTGCTGGCCAAAGCTGCTCAGGAAAGAGGCTGGAGAAAACGGGGTAAGGTGACAGGATTGTGTGTGGAGATGGTGTATCCACCGGACATGCGGGAGGAAGTGAGAGGATTAATCGGGGATCAAATTCGGAGGGAATGGGGTAATAGCGGGCCGGAGGCGGGGATGATGATAACCAGGTCAGGAACCATGAAGGGCGTATCCCATGTGGCGGCTGTGATAAAAGGCGAGGGAGGTCAACCGGTAAAATGGGATGCTCAGGATTACCCCGGGTTGTCCCGGATTTTGAGCAGGAGGGAGTTGGGAGAGGAGATAGGGCAGTGCCTGGAGGATCCGGGAGGAGAGATAGTGGCCATAGGTTTCAGGGTAAGAATACCGGATCCCAGGAATTACCGGTGAAGGCTGTAAAGATAATCGACGACGGTTTCAAAGTGAAAGGAACGGGAGGCTTTGATGAGCGCTAAGTGCGAAGTGCTAAGCGCTAAGGAGACGGCTTTGGTAAGTTCGTCGACGGATTCGAAGTATTGGCCGAAACCGGCGGAAGCGATGGTGTGTTTAGTCGCTGGGCCGGTACAGAAAAGAATTTTAAATTTTAAATTTTTAATTTTTAGACCGATTTCTTCGTGGGCAGACTTTTCGTATTGGCCGAGCTCGTTCATTTGGCCAAAAATTAAAACAGGAATAAGACCGGTGATACGGGCTAGTTCGGCCAGAGTGTCGAGCGAGGCAAGGACTGCCAGCGGGTTGGCATTATAGGAGTCGTCAATAAGGATGGGGCCTTGGGGGAGGCGGATGACCTGCATGCGATGGGGTGGGGAAGGGGTGTGTTCCAGGCCGTAAATGATATTTTGAAGCCGGACATCCAGGAGGGTAGCGGCTGATGCGGCGGCGGCGGCATTGATAGAGAAGTGACGACCCAGGAGAGGAAGATTTATGACGTAGGATTTATGATTTATGAGAAATTCAACCTGAGTGGTGAAGTCCGGCGTAAGGCTGGAGGATTTGATCTGGACATAGCAATCGGTTGAGGTACCGAATTTAGAGACAGGGGCGGAAGTCTCGATTTTAATATTGGGATCGTCGGCGTTGACTATTGCGAAACCGGTGGGAGGAAGGATGGAGAGGAGTTTGCTTTTTTCGGCGGAGACTTCGCTAATACTTTCGAGATACTGGGTATGGGTGCGGTTGACGTTTAAGATAAGGCCTAGGTCAGGCTGGGCCAGCCAGGTGTAGAAATCCATATCACCAGGGTATTCGACACCCATTTCCAGGATGAGGTAGCGGGTACCGGGGGGGCAACGAAAGATTGTGGAGGGTATATTGTAGGTGGGGGTAATATTGTCGCGGGTGGCTACTGTCGGACCTTCTATTTTAAGGATGGAGGTGAGCATATTTTTGAGCGTGGTTTTTCCGGCGGAACCGGTAACAGCGATGACTTTGAGACCGAAGACTTTTTGTAAAATCAGCAGGTAGTATTTAGCCAGGCGGCGCTTGACGGGGTGGATGAGCCAATGGAGAAGGGGATTAATTTTACGGTCGGGAAAAAGTTCCTGATGAGGCAGTGGTCCGGTCCAGAGACGAAGAAGGGAAAGGGGCATGGTGAGAGTATTATATAATGGCGGGAAATGGGAAAAATCAGGGTGGGGCTGGTGTTTGGAGGAAGATCGGGAGAACATGAGGTGTCGGTCAGGTCTGCAGCGTCGATTTACAGAGCTTTGGATCGGGATAAATATATAGTGGTGCTTTTGGGAGTGGATAAAGTTGGGCAGTGGCACAAGTTGGACCAAAAGTGGTTGCCGAAGGGAGCAGAGATGAAAGCATTGCCCAGCGGTGATAAAAGTCTGGTTGTTCAGGAGGAAAAAGTGGATGTGTTTTTTCCCATAGTGCACGGGACGTTTGGGGAGGACGGGACACTACAGGGGATGTTTGAACTTTTGGATGCGGCATATGTGGGGGCAGGGGTGTTGGGATCAGCAGTTGGGATGGATAAAGATGTGCAGAAACGGTTATTGGTTCAAGCTGAAATTCCTGTAGCCAGATATCAAGTAGTGAAGAGAGGGCAGAAAATTAAGGTGGATAAATTTCCGGTGTTTGTGAAGCCGGCTAATATGGGATCGTCGGTGGGAATAAGTAAGTGTAAGAGTAAGAGGGGGCTGGAAACGGCGGTAACTGCTGCTTTGGAATTTGATACCAAAGTGGTAGTAGAGGAGGAGGTGAAGGGACGGGAAATCGAAATTTCAGTATTAGGTAATGATGACCCCGTGGCATCGGTTCCGGGGGAAGTGATTGCCAAAAATGAATTTTATGATTATGAGGCTAAATATATTGACGAAAATGGGGCGGAGCTGGTGATACCAGCGAAGTTATCAAGAGATGAAGTGGCAGAATGCCAAAGGTTGGCGATAAAGACGTTTAAGGTGCTGGAGTGCGCGGGTATGGCGCGGGTGGATATGTTTTTGACCCCGACAGGAAAGTTTGTGATTAATGAGATTAATACCTTGCCGGGGTTTACGAACATTTCGATGTACCCGAAATTGTGGGGAGCTTCGGGATTGCCATATTCAAAGCTGTTGGGTAAGTTGATCGAACTGGCGATAGAGAGAAAGAGGGTGAAGGATAAGTTGAGAAGAAGTTATGGATGAATTGATTCAGAGCTGTTGGATAAATCGGTTGAATTTGGGGTAAGGATGCCCTATAATGTGTTAGTCTATGGAGATGGAGGCTCGACGAAGGTTTAAGACTATAAGTGAAGCGTCTTGTGAAAGTTTGCGGCAGGCGATGAGGAGGGCAAAAGTTCAGGGGGATCCGGGCTTTGCATTACGTGAAGATAAATGTAGGGGTTGTGGAGCGAGAGTTCAGTTTTGGCTACATCAGGGCAATTTGAAAGGAAAGTTTTTGGTTAGTTGGGGGGAGATATCGTGCCCGGATATGACAAGATTGACGAGCTAGATAATGACCACTTCGTATTCGAGGTTTATGTCAAAATTCTTTTTAACGTTGGCGCGCATCATTTCGGCGAATTGGTAGACTTCCTGGCCTGTCGCGCCGGGGTAAGTGACAATAACTAAGGCATGTTGGGGGAAAGTGCCCACATTACCGATTCTTTTGCCGCGCCAGCCGAGCTCGTCTAAAGCCCGGCCGATAGAAACTTTCACATATTCAGATTGCTCTTCCGGATCTATGTAAGAGAGCTTTTCGGTAGGGTATGCCAGAAGATCTGGTATCTGCTGTTTCAGCTGGTGAAATTTTTCTTTGGAAACAACGGGGTTTTTGAAAAAACTCCCGGCGGTGCCAACAAGTTTCGGATCGGGAAGTTTTTCCGAGCGGATTTTGACGACAGCGTCAAATACATGACGGATGGTGAAGGGAGGAGTATTGATTTGGTTGAGAGTCGATAAAAGTGAGGCGTGGCGGGTGGCATGATATGAGGTATTCAGATGGGCAGTTTTGGAGAGTCGGTAAGTGACGGAGGTGACGAGGTAATCGGGATGTTGGCGCAGGAAGCTATTACGATAGCCAAATTGCATGTCAGTTTTGGAAAACTCCTGGTTTTTTTGGGTCTTAATATTTGTAGCTTGGAGTGAGGCGAAAATGTCTTCCTGGTTGCCTCCGTAGGCTGCGATATTACCGATTGCGGCGGCTCCTACAGTGCCGGGAATAAGAGCCATGTTTTCTATGCCGGAGAGGTTGTGGTCTACGGCCCAGGTGACAAAATCATGCCAGTTTTCTCCGGCGGCAACTTCTATGAGGACATCAGTATTGGTTTCTTTGAGGACTTTGATGCCGGAAAGTTTGATTTTGGCGATGGTACCGGGGAAATCTTTGGTAAATAGGATGTTGGCACCGGAGCCCAGGAAGAAAACGTTTTCGGGAGGAAGTTTATTAATGTCATCGGCAGTATTTATTTCGATGAGGTTACTGGCTTTAGCGGAAATCCGGAGTGTGTTATAGGAGGATAAATCAACCACAGTAAGATTATACACGTAGGGTCGTTTTTTCTGGGGTAGTGCTAGAATAAGCTGATGAAGAAAGTGAGTTGGGTTTGGGGAATTGGAATAGTGTTGCTAATATTGGTTTTAGGTTTGTCTTGGAATATAAGTAAGCGTAAGGATGGGGGATTGTTTAAATCGAGACTGGTAAATTTGTCTTTTCAATATCCTGAGGGGGTTAAGTTTGAAGAGGTGGATCGGATTTCGGAAAGAAAGTTGGACAGTAAAACCGGAAGATATGTAAGTTTTTTTCCTAAAGAACGACGCAGGGGCGGTTTGATAGGTGCATTGAGTTTTGATGCAGTATCAAGTGATTTTAAAGATGCAGATTGGCTTTTGAGAAATGTGATTGAAGGTGATTTAACATCTACTAAGTCTTTTCATATAATAGAATTTGATAAAAAAAGCGAGAGAATCATCGAAAAATCAAAAGGAGTTTATCAGGTAATTGGGTATACAGATATAGAGTGTTCACCCTTTGTGGAAACAATAATAGTGGTTGCACCACCAGTGGGGTCCGGATTACGATATATTATTTTTTATCCCGCCGAATTTTTGGATTTTATGAACGAAAATTTTCCTGACCCTTGTTTACCTGATGAACGATCGATTAATGAAAGGATGGACCGATTAGAAATGGGGAAAGAAGCTGAGGTTGAGGCAATTATAAAAGCTCAGGTAGAGATAGCGAAAACCTTTTCCACTCGTTAGAACCTATCATGTTAATTTGACTATTCGTGGCGGTCGACGCGGCGGATTTGGGCGCCTAAGCTTTGGAAACGGGCGGCGGGATTTTCGTAACCGCGCTCGATAATCTCAGCGTGGTCGATGACACTTTCGCCTCTTGCGGCCAGGGCGGCAATGAGAATTGACATGCCGGCTCTGATATCCGGGGAGGCCAGGTGTCGGCCGACGAGGGGGGTAGGGCCGGTGACCAGGCAGCGGTGGGGGTCGCAAAGAGTAATATTGGCACCCATGGCGACGAGTTTGTCAGTAAAAAACATTCGGGTTTCGTACATCCAGTCGTGCATGAGAACGGTTCCTTTGGCCTGGGTAGCCAGAAGGATAAGGGGGCTTAAGAGATCGGTGGGAAAGCCGGGCCAGGGGCGGGTTTGGAATTTTTGCCTTAGTCCAAGTTTTTCCGGATCTATAGACAGATCGGAGGGGAGTATCTGAAGAGTGTCTTTTTGAGGCCAGGAATATTTAACACCTAAACGGGAGAGATACAAAAGGATCATGCGCATATCGGTGGGGTTGACCGGAGAGATGGAAATTTGGCCATGGGTGACGGCAGCGGCAATGGCGTAAGTGCCGGCGTCAATATAGTCGGGGGTGACAGCATGGGTGACAGCTTTGAGGTGGGGAGCGCCGGTGACAGTAATGATGCCGGAACCCAGACCGGAGATATGAGCTCCCATCCGGCTTAGAAACTGGCCAAGATTGGTTACGTGAGGTTCACAGGCGGCGTCTTCGATGGTGGTGGTGATAGGAAGAGTGGAAGCGAGGATGAGGGTGTTTTCGGTGGCGGTGACGGAGGCTTCGTCCAAAAATATACTGACGGGGGATTTGGGAGGAGAAAACTTGCCAGTGATAGTATCGGTTGTAAGAGTGAATTTGGCACCCAAGGAAGAGAGGGCATCCAGATGGGTACTGATGGCGCGTTTGCCGATGACGTCTCCACCGGGGAAACCTAAGTTTACTTTTCCGAATTTAGCCATGAGAGGAGAGAGAAACATGATGGAGGAGCGGACTTTGCGGCTTAAAGCGGGATTAATTTCCCAACTTTTGATGCCAGCGGGGTCGATTATTATTGTGGGTGAATGCAAACCTTTGACTCTGGCGCCTAAAGATTCAAGTATTTCTACCATCGCGGCTACGTCCCGGATATCCGGGACGTTGGTTAATGTGACTGAGCCCTCGGCTAAGATGGAGGCGGCTAAAAGTTTTAAAATATCGTTTTTATTGCCGGAGATGGTAATGTGTCCGGAGAGGGGGGTACCACCGGTGACCAAAAATTGCGCCATGCCAGGGTATTATACCCGGGAAATTCAATGTTAAGATATAGTGAATTTATGCTTAAGTCCAAATTATTGGCGGGATTTGGGGAGGTGGTGTATGGGGTGTCGGAAGTGGCTGATGGGAATATGTCTGTCAATTGGGGAGATACGGTAACTGTAGACTGTAATCGACGGAAGTTTTTAGGCAAATTGGGGATTAAACAGGAGGACTGCGTGATAGCGTCTTTGGAGCTGGGAACCAGGATTGTGGAGGTGGGGAGCAGTCAGAAAGACAAGTATGTGGAGGGAGACGCGCTGGTGATGAAGGAGGAGGGGGTGGGTCTGTTTATGTTAACGGCCGATTGCCATGCGACGGTAGTGTATGATCCGGTGAAGAAAATATTAGTACTAGTGCATTTAGGACGCCAGGGGTTGGATAGAGAACTGCCGGAGAAGGTAATAAAAGAGATGGAGAGTTTAGGCAGTTGGGCAGGGAATGTGATAGCGGCGGCCGGGCCGGGGATTTCCAGGGAGTCTTATGTATGGGAAGGGGATTTGCCGTTTGCGCATCCGGGATGGACGGAGTTTGTGGAAAGGGGTACAGATGGGAAGTGGCGAATTGACATGGCGGGTTTTTTGAGGCGACAGTTTTTTGAGGCGGGGGTGAGAGAAAAGAATATTGAAATTAGTAGTGTAGATGTTTATTCTGACTCGAGGTTTTATTCTCATGTCCGGTCGGTAAAAACCGGCGAAGCAGAAGGGCGATTTGCCACAGTGGTGATGATTAGGAAATCTCTTGGATGAATTTTCTGTATTGATTACTTTCGTCGCGGTAGTCTTTGAAGAGAGTAAAACTGGGGGCGGCGGGGGAGAGGAGGCAGATTTTGCCTGATGCAGTATGATCCAGTGCCATTTTGACAGCGTCAGACATTGAGCTGGCAAAAAAGTGGTTAATTTTTCTACCCCCTATTTTTTTGACTTCCTCCCAAATTCTGGTGCCGGTGGCGGGGAAAAGGATGAGAGTTTTTATATTGCCGGACAGTATCTTTTTGGCCAGTTCGGAGTAATTTTGTTTGCGTTCGTGCCCGCCGGCAATCAGGGTGTAAACATCGGGGTGTAACGCGTCAATGGCAGCGATGGTGGCTTCGGGAATAGTGGCCAGAGTGTCGGCAAAAAAGCGGATTCCGTTTTTGGTTGCTACCAGCTGAAGCCGGGTGTCCAGGGGAGTGAAATTATTGACAGCGGAGAAGATTTTGGCTTCAGGAATATCTAACAAATTGCCGATAATAACGGCGGGTTGGATGTTTAGTTGGTTGTGGGAGCCTAAGAGTTGACTGGGGATAGGCTGGGACGGCCGGAAGAGAGGGATTTTTTGGGCGCGGGTTGGAACTTTGAGTTGGGTGATTAAATAGTCATTCGGGGTTTGGAATTTGGTGATATTCAATTTAGCTGTTTTGTATTCTATAAAATCGGTGTGATAGTCGAGGTGGTCGGGGTAAATACTTAGTAAGACCGCAATGTGGGGAGAGGTGTTTAAATCCATAAGCTGATAAGAAGAAAGTTCCATAATTACCCAAGTTTCGGGGGTAATTTCCGGGAGGAAATCAAGGGCGGGGCGGCCGATGTTGCCGGCTAAAACTGCGGGGATGCCGTTTGCGGTCAGGATATGGTGAATGAGAGAGGTGGTCGTACTCTTGCCTTTAGTGCCGGTAATTCCGATAGTTTTTTTGCTGGGGCAGATTTCGAAAAAGATCTGGGTGTGGGAGGTGAATTTGGCTCCTTTGGTTTTGGCAGCGATGATTTCCGGTTTGTGGGGGGAAATGCCGGGGGTCTTTATAATTAGGTGATAGTGATTAGTGATTAGTGACTGGCTGAGATAGTCGGGGCTGAAATATTTTTCGGTTTTGGGGTCGTCCGGGATCCAGTCGGGGGTTTTTTGATCGGCCAGGCCAATTATTAGTTTTGGAAATTTGGAGCGGAGAAATTTGTAGGTAGACTGACCCTCGCGGGCAAAACCTAAAATTAAAACTCTGTCGAACTGGGATATTTGATCAAAAATCATTTGTGGGGTGAGAGAAACTGTTTTAGATCCTCCTCTTTTAAAAGTGTGGATTCGGAGCAGAATTTAATCAATCCTAAACTGGGTTGATGAGAGAATCCTACATATTCTACGGTCTTTCCTTTTTCAACTGCTTTTTTGATGGCGGGAGATAAGTCTGTATCTGAGGAAACTAAAATAATATGATCACAGACATTTTCATATGTCGACACCAGAATATCTACGGCTATTTGAACATCAACTCCTTTTTCGTGATAAACACCATCGTTTTTGAGGAGAAATCCAAGCGAATAGTGAAATTGATGTTGTTTAAGCTTAGCAATAAGTTTTTGTTGGGCTGCAAAAAGTTTCTCTGTTTTTTCCGTTCCGTCTTGGCGTATTTTTCCGACGTAGTAGTTTCTTTTGACAATTGTAGTTTTCCTGGCCAAGAAAGAGGAAAATGACGAGAAGTCGAATTCAAGGAGATGGTGGAGTTTTAACTTTTTTAACTTGAAATAAAAGTTGCTTCCATCGATGAGAAGAATACTTCTTTTTGTTTTCATATGCCAACTTTATCACAAAAAACCCCTGCAAATACCTTTCGGTCTCACAGGGGGGTTTAGTAGAGATATTATACAGCATGTTTCAAGATTTGGGCAAACCGGGGGGGCATATTGGGGTTTTCCAGCCAAGAAGAGAGAAGTTTGTCCAAGCCCTGGTCTGTATAGGCAGCTTGGGCTTCGGCGCGGGTCAAGACACACTCGAAGGGTTTGACGGGCTTTTGCCCCAGAAGTTCTATTAATATTTCCAGGTTTTGGGGTAAGTCGGGGGGATAAGCGCTCATGATTTCGATAACTTTATCTTTGGGGGTCGAGTTTGAAATTGGTATTGCAGCTGGAGAAGACCTGGAAATATTGGGGGTAGCGGGAGAACAGTTTAGTTATTTGCAGTTCGTAGAGAGGACGTAAAAACGAGAAGCATGAGATATTAGATTTTAGATCTTGGAGATAAATGCTGAGGTCAGTTTCGAATTCCAAAGTTTTACTATATTGATGATTGATGGTGTGGCTAAGATATTGGACGTTGCCTTCGTCGGAGCTGTGCTCGTTGGAGAAGGCGATAAACCGGCAATTATTAAGCGCTGCGGCTAAAAGGCTGGTGAAGATATGAGCGGCGGTGACGGGAACGTGGCCGTTTAAGTAACTTTGCCGGTTAAGGTTGAGAAGATATGGGTCGATTTCGCTGCGGACGGTGACAGGATGAGGAAAGCCGGCGGTGCGGCTTACGTCGAGCATGATGGGAACAGGATTGATGGTGAAGGGGGTGATGGCAAAATGGGGTTTGAGAAGCTCGAGAGTGACGATTGAGTCTTTGCCGCCGCCGATTGGTATTAAAACTCGGGAGGCGGAAAGGTCGTGCTCACGCGCTCCCCTCGACTTCGCTCGGGGGGGCATGATTGCGCGCGACTTTCCTGGCCTCCCTGCGTTTTGAATAACTAGAAAGTCTGGGGAGGAGAAGTCGATCTGGTTTTTATAGAAATATTCGCCCATACCTTTGATGAATAACTTATGCCAGAAGGCGGTTTGATCCGGAGAAAGGTGTCTGGCTCGAATTTCAATTAGGGGCGAACAGGTGGTTTTCCAGTAGGAAAACATTTTGGAGAGGCCGAGGTGGAAGATGAGAGGTTCCAAGAGTTCATGGTTTGTGGTTGGTGGTTCAGAGATATTTAGAAATGAAATTCTGTGGACAAATTCGTGGTCAGGCGGAATAGAATAGAAAAATTCAGTTTCTACGTTCCCGCCGGCAATTTTGTAATTAAATTTTTCGTAAATAAATTTGGGATATTGGGCGCGAAGAATTTGAGCTGTCATGGGTGAAATTATACAGCGGTTAATCGGAGAGTGCCTGGATGATTAGTAGCTGGAATTTAAAGGCTTCTTGTTCGTAAGGAACCGATTCATATCCTTGGGCAAAGTAGTACCAGAGGTAACGAGCAATGTGATAGGAGAGATGGGGAAACTGATATTGGACAGTATGAACCAATTCGTGAGCGACTAAAGGGACGTTAGATATTAAATCAGGTGATCTGAGAAAGACGTGGTTCCAGTAAGTAACAGCTCTAGCCTGGGGGTTGAAAGCCAAAAGGAAGGCTATTTGGGAAATAATCCCTCCACTGTGGAAGCTGATGCGGTGAATATATTGGGGGGTAAGAATGTAACCGTAGGGAGAAGTGGAGACCTGGGAATATTGTAGGGGATTGGCAGCTAGGATATGGGAAATGATTTGGGTGGCCGGGATTTGGAATCGGTAATAATCATGTGTCAAAAATAGGGTGAGGGAGATAAAGCCCGCAATTGGTAGCGACCACTTGGAAATGTGGCGATTAGTTTTTAAGATCATGGAGAATCTGGCGGGAGAGTTTGTGGGAAAGACCGCTGCCCATAACCAAGATGGTATCACCGGGGCTGGCTTCCTGTTTGATTGCCTGGGCTATATCAGGAAAATCGGGGATATATCGCGCGTGGGGATGTTTGGCGGCGGCGGCAATATCGGCACCGGAAAAATCACCGGGGTCAGTTTCGCGGGAAGCGAAGATCTTAGAAACAATAATCTGGTCGGCTTTGGTGAGCGAGGCGGGAAGTTGAGGTAGAAGCGAGCGCAGACGACTGAAGGTATGGGGTTCGATGACTACCCAGAGGCGGCCTTCGGGATTTATTTGTCTGCAAGCTTGGATGGTGGCGGCAAAAGCGGTGGGGTGGTTGGCATAATCGTCGTAAACTTTAATGCCGGATTTTTCACCGATAAGTTCCAATCGGCGGCCGACCCCCTGGAAAGATTTGAGAGTTGAGATAGAGATAGAGATGGGAATTTTTAGAATTCTAGCTAGTTCGATGATTCCGAGAGAATTAGAGATGTTATGCAAGCCAGGGATTTTTAGCTGATATTGGTGACTTTGGTAGTTGAAGGAGGTGCGGGTAGGAGTGAGTTTTATGTTTTGAACAGCGTTTAGGGAATAGGGAATTGAATCGGGCGGCAGATGCAGTTTGTAGATAAGAGGGGAGTCGGTGTTAAAAATAATGTGACCAAGCGGTTTGAGGTGATTGATGAAGTTTTGGTATGCGGAAAGGAGTTTTTTCTCGGAAGTAAAATATTCCGGGTGCCCTGACCGCCGCCGAAATCCTGCAACTGGCGGCGGGCTACTCGCCGCTCTTCGTGCGCCCCGAAAGCCTGATAGCATATCCAGGCCTGATCAGAGGCGACAGCAGCGGGAACGAGCCAGATAGGGTCGGTGGCTCCGATTTCCACGGTGGGGTCCAGATCGGCGGTTTCCAGAAGATGCCCGGCCAGAGCGGTGGTGGTGCTTTTACCGTGGGTACCGGCAATGCAGATGACAAATTTTCCCCGGTGCAGGTACGTGCCCATGAATTCCTGCCATTTCATGAGAATTTTCCGTTTTCGACCCAGAGCGGTTTCCGGATGGTCGTCGTTTTGGTAAAAAATTGCCGGGGATACCGCCAGGATTTCGGTTTTTTTCAGGTGAGCCGGGTCGTGACCCAGGAAAACGGGGATGCCGGCGTCAGTGACTTTTTTTAGATAGGAGGTCTCGGCTGCGATATCACAGCCGGTGACTTGAAAGCCGTAAGCTTTTGCAATTTGGGCGATGCCGGCGAGTCCGGAGCCGCCAATACCCATAAAATGGACGACTTTTTTGGATTTGCTCACAAGCGTATTATATATAATTAAAGCGATGCATTCTTATTTGGGACTTCTAATTTTGGCGTTTTTAGTGACCTTTGCCGTGATGGTGCCGTATATAGGCTTGCTGTATAAATTAAAATTTACCCGA
>Ga0075791_107_pt1 | contig 22703 bp, 18 predicted proteins | sample RifGroC1_FD_67887 | JGI IMG/M metagenome (GOLD analysis project Ga0075791, IMG submission 67887) | Microgenomates (Amesbacteria) bacterium GW2011_GWC1_48_10 | reverse complement strand
CTGTAAAACAAATCTCCTAAAATGGTATTTCTGAAAAAAGGCAGAGCCATGAAGTAGGATTGGGTTAGTCCGGCTAGAGTTTTCGGGTACATCGAAGTGGAGAACCAGACGCCGAAATTCGTAACCAGATAAAACAGTATGGACGCGACTAATGAGGCCCCCATCAGATTTACCGGGTTGACCCTTTTTTGCACCCTTCTCCCCAAAAGAGTGATCAGGAAAAAACTCCCGTATACCCACGGCATGGTTGAATGAAACCCCAGAAAAACATCAGAGATAAACATAGCCAAAAGGGGAGTAATCCAGGCCTTCCTGCCGGTCAGATATACCCCTCCAAACAGGGCCATCGCCCCGATGGGAGCAAAATTAGGCGGGTGCGGCAGTATCCTGGCTGCGGCCGCTCCCCAGATGAGCAGTAGCTCCGTCATTTCTTCTCCTCCTCCAGTTTCCACTCAATTACATCTCCGGCTTTCACCCGGTACTGGTCCGCCCCCACTGCCGCCGTTTGTCCGTTGACGTAATAGATCCAAAAATTCCCGTTTCCCGATCGAACCCCATTTATCCCCTCGACTAACTTTCCGAAAGAAAATTCCTTGATTTCTACCTGTGCCTTTTGTTGCAGTACGGATAGCGCCGATTCATCGGGATTAGTTTGCACTTCCCAGCTGTCATTTGCCTTAGTCCCGTAATCTACTTTTACACTTACTCTTACTTCCTGCGTCTCGGTCGGGGTAGAGAAGACCTGGGAATTTTTTGGGGTAAAATACTTACTATAGTTAAAGTAGGCTACAACCAGAAGCAAGACTGCAACAACAAAAGGAAGAAATTTTCTTAAGTTCATAAACACCTGGTTTCGAGGTAATGTTGAGTAATCAGGCGACCCGACTATTACGGTTGCGGCCCAGCGCTCGGTTTCCACGAGACTTCGCTGATTACAGAGAGAAGAGTAAAATATAACCAAGGTAATGTCAACCCAACTCTTAATCAGCGTAGTTATCGTCAACTGGAATGTGGCCGATTCTCTGGTGCGCTGTCTTAATTCGGTCTTTGCTGCCGACTATCCGAATTTGGAAGTAATTGTCATCGACAACGCTTCGCAAGACACGTCAGTCAAGCTTGTTAAAACCCGGTTTCCTAAAGCCAAATTAATTATCAACTCCAAAAATCTCGGTTTTCCAAAAGCCGTAAATCAGGGACTGGCAGCTGCAAAGGGTGATTACCTGCTGGTTACAAATCCTGATGTTAAACTCCCGGAAAATTTTTTTAATCAGGCTCTGTCCTTTGCCAAATCTCATCCCCTGCTTGGCATCCTCGGCCCGAAATTTCTCGATCCGGACGGCACTCCCCAAGGCTCGGTCTTTCCGGAACCTTCGGTCGTTAACACTTTCAGGGAATATTGGCTGGGCCAGACAGGGCTAACCCAAAAATATACTCCCCAAACTTCTGTCCCCCTGCCGGTCAACGCTGTCTCCGGCGCCTGTATGTTCTTGCCGAAATCGACCATCACCCGGATCGGTAAATTCACCGAATGCATTTTTATGTATTATGAAGACCTGGATTACTGCCGCCGTGTACGGGCTGCTAGCCTGGAAGTAATTTTTCATCCCGGAATTACCGTTATTCATGAACATGGCAGGAGTACGGAAAAATCGAACCAAGAAAAGTATCGGAACTTCGTCGAATCCGTTATTTATCCGTTTCGTAAATTGGTTAAAAATCCAAATCAAGCACAGAGTGTTGAACGTTTCCGAACCGAGTCCGGGATTTGGTACAACGGTTGGTTGAAGAACACTCTTATTACCGGCACTATTTGGACTTCCCAAAAGTGGCGTGCCATATTTCATCGGTAATTCCCCAGTTTGCACGAGCCCACTGCCGGTTTCCCAAGACAGTCCAGGCTATTGCTTTATAAATTCCTCCCCCTAAAAGAATCCAGGGTAATATCAACTGCTGCCACCGGGGATTGTGTTTGGAAAACCAGTACAAAAAGCCTTTAGCCTCTCCGGCAAAAGCTTTCGCCAGGCTTTTCGTGCTTTTACCCTGCAAGTGTATGCATTTGGCTTGGGGTGTATAAAACACCTTGAAACCGGCTTTTTTTATTCGATACATCCATTCGGCTTCTTCTCCGTACATGAAATATTTTTCGTCCAGTCCGCCCGTCTTTTCCCATACTTCCCGCTTCAGCCAAATAAAGGCCCCGGTTACCCAGTCCACCTCGACAGTCGTTGCATATCGTGATTTATCTCTGACATGGATTGAATCAATCCGCCGCCGGATAAAAGGGAAATTATCCACAAACAGCATAAATAAAACAATCCGCCTTAAGGTGGGAAAAAACCCATAGGAGGCTTGGATCGTTCCGTCGGCATTTACCAGTTGGCACCCGGCAACATCACACACCGGGTGTGTGATCATAAATTTCTTCATTTGCGGTAATGTTTCCGGCAAAACATACGCGTCGGAATTCAGAAGCAATATCCATTCTCCCCGGGCCTCTCTCATTCCCTGGTTATTCGCTCCGGCAAAACCGGCATTTTTTTTATTAGCTATTAGTCTTACTTTTGGGAATTTATTTTTGATTGCTTCTGCCGACCCGTCTTCTGAAGCGTTATCCACTACAATTACCTCATCCGCCTCTTTCAGCCGGCGCAGGCACTGAAGGGTAATTTCTTTAGTATTGTAGCTGACCACCACCACCGACAGCATTGACTGTATAATATCAAAAATGGCCTTTTGGCTCAGCGGTATATTGGCTTTGTCCTTGTTTGTGCGTGGTTTTTCCGTCACTTCGGTTCCTCCGGAGTTGTTTGGCGACGAAGTAGATGTAGGCTACCAGGCATACTCCCTGTTCAAAACCGGCCGGGATTTATACGCCCAGGCATTTCCCACTTACATTCATTCCCTTTCGGAATGGCGCGCTCCGCTTTTGATGTATGCCACAGTTCCTACCGTTGCCGCATTCGGTACTTCCGAACTGGGTGTCCGCCTCCCCCAGGTGATCTTCGGTTCCCTTGCTCCCATAATACTGATGCTCTTGGTTTATCACACTACCCGCTCCAGACCCGCCGCAATTCTGGCTTCTCTCTCCCTGTCTCTTCTCCCTTGGCACATTCATTATTCCCGTGTCGCTTTCGAGGTCGTCATTATGCTTGATCTCATGCTTTTGGGGACTCTCCTGTACCTGAAACGCCGATTTTCATTGTCGCTTTTGTTCTTTGCTCTCACTTTCTACACCTACAGCACCGCCGTCATTTTCACCCCCCTCTGGCTCTTAGCTCTATTGTTGCTTACTCGTAAAAAACCCAATCTTTTAGCCCTATTACTATTTACTATTACTATTACTCCCTTTATTTTCAATTTAATTTCCGGCCGGGCCCAGGCCCGCTTTGGTTTAGTCAGTATTTTCACAAGTCAGGAAGTAATCGATAAAATTACTAACTTTCGTCAGTATCCGTCCGTATGGGAAACCGTCTTTCACAACAAACCGGAAAGTTACTTTTCCCTCTTTTTCTCAAATTACCTGCGGGCTTTTTCGCCGGAATTTCTGTTTGTCCGGGGTGACCCGGCGGTCCGCCACAATATGCAGTATATAGGTCAGCTTTTACCCCTGACTGCGCCGTTTCTTATCCTGGGTTTGTACCATCTGGTTATAGGACGCCGTTGGCTTTGGCTGGTTTGGTTGGGTTTAGCTCCCCTCCCTTCGGCTTTGACAATTGACGGTGCCTTCCACGCCACCCGGCTTTTCCTCATGATCCCGCCACTGGCCGTCGCTGTCGGCATCGGTATATCTCAGGTAGTCAATCTTAAATCGCCAATTCTAAATATCCTGTTACTATTACTATTTACTCTTCACTTTTCCCAAGTCGCCCACTATTACCTTGTCCATTACCCGACAGTCTCCTGGCGAGGAATTTTCTTCAACATTTTTATTCCTAAATTTGAATACGGATTTTTATCAACTCCACTTACGAGCCTTCGCTTATCCGTTTTCTTTTTTATTCCGCTTACCCGCCTGCCGATTTCCACCGTCAGTTCAGTCTCGACCAGCCGCTGACAGAGATTCAGCCGGGGTATTCCGGATTTCCTCTGGGTGAAAAATACTTTTTTGGCACCTTTACCGCTCCCCCCGCCCAGGACTACCTCCTTCCCGACAGTTTGTATCTGATCAGCCAGCGTGATGACGTACCTGGCGATTGGGACTGGCGTACCGATCCCCCGCAAAATATTCAGGTCTTAAATACCGTCACCAATCCTGACCACCTTCCCATTTTCTATCTTGTCACCCGCCGTTAATGTCCGTCTACACAAAATCTTTCCTTGTAGTTCTGGTTATCTCTTTGATAGGCCGGGTGGTTTTAAGCATTACCGCTTACAGTGGAGACCTGAACAACCACATCGGCTGGGCTGAGAGTATTCTCCAGTCAGGAACTTTCGGGGCTTACGATAGGCAATATCCGGGTATCATGCAGCCCACGTATCCTCCCTTGGCTTTGTATGCTTTCGTTACCTCAACCTGGAGTTATCACGTCATCTCTGATATTTCTCACATTGCCAACAATTCATTTCCGGCTTTTCCCTCCCGGTTTATCTGGTTTTGGCAGCGCCAGCAGATTCTCCCGGCCTTCAACAAAGTACCCGCCATCCTTTCTGATATAGGTATAGGTGTATTGATATATGTTTTTCTGCGTCGAAATTTTCCCTCCCGGCCTCTTATTTCTCTGATAGGTGCTACAGCATATCTTTTCAATCCGGCTGTCTGGTATACCAGCAGCATTTGGGGTCAGATAGAAACTCTGCCCTTATTTTTTATTTTATTATCCTATTGGTGTATTCTGCAAAAAAAAATTATCCCCTCCCATTTGGCCTTTGCCGCCGCTCTTTTGTCAAAGCAGTCCTCGATTATTTTTCTACCCGTTTTTCTGCTTGTTTCCTGGCGCTTGGCAGGTCCGGTCAGAACTGTCGTAGGGCTCCTGTTTCAGCTGCTGATTGCCTATCTGGTCTATTTGCCTTTCTTCTCCTCTCCTTCACTTCTTTGGCCGGTCAGTGTTTACTTAAACCGTATCCAAATCGGCTCGGGGTCAAATTATATTTCCGACCACGCTTTCAATCTTTGGGCGCTTGTCACCCGTCTGCAAAAGATTCCTGATACCTCTGTCGTGTTCTTGGGCCTGTCGGCAGGATTAGTCGGTCTGGCGGCTTTCATACTGTCTTACTGCCTGGCTCTACTGGTCTTGTGGAAAAAGAAGCTGACTTTTCCCGCCCTAGTCACTCTCAACGCTCTGATCCCGGCGCTGGCTTTTTTGGTGCTGACCAAGATGCATGAGCGATACTTCGCCCCGGTCTTGCCTTTCCTGGCACTTGCGGCCGCCTATTATCCATGGCTCTGGCCTGTATATGTCCTGGTTTCAGCGGCCCACCTGGCCAATCTCTACCACCTGTGGTGGTTTCCTCCGCTTCCGCCTGTTATTGCCTGGCTCATGGCCTGGCCCAATATCATGATATTAATAATGGTATTTACCGCCGGCACTCTGATTATGGCTTTTGCCTATGCCTCAGCTCAACTTTCCCAAAAATAGCTTGATCTATAGTGCTGTTCTTCTCCGGCTCTTTTTTGCCGTGTTCTTTTATCACCCCGACCTGAAAAGCCAGTTTTACCATGCCGGTTTTCTAAAAGAAGGGATAGTCAATATCTACGACTTTCTGGCTCTCCGCCGCTCGACATTGCCTTATTCAGACACTTTCAATTACCCGCCTCTTACTTATTTCGCACTGGGTGGTTGGCATATCGCGGCTTCACTGATTACCGGCCCCGGTCTGGACCTTTGGCTTTCGGACTGGAGCGACCGGCATTTATTTAACCCCGATCTTTTTACCTACATCTTGGTTCTCAAACTGCCGTATTTGCTGGCCGATTTACTCATTCTCAAACTCCTGCTGACGTTGGTTGATCCGAAATTTACTCACCGTCTGTCCCTGCTCTGGCTTTTTAACCCCGTTTCTCTATACGCCGTGTATATGATTGGCCAGTTTGATATTCTGCCGGCATTATTGACCGTCTGGAGCCTGTTACTTGTAACCAAAAACCGTCTCGCCCCGGCCGCTTTCGTTCTCGGAGTAGGGGCAGCGCTAAAAACCTACCCCCTTCTTCTGGTCCCTTTCATCATATTTCGCTCCCGTAGCCCCAGCCGGATGCTGGCTGTAGGATTATCTGCGGTTTCCGGATGGCTCATTCCCATGCTGCCTTTTTTTTCCACACCCAGTTTTATCCAATCAGTTTTTCAGTCTTCCCTGGCCGGCCGGATCTTCACTACCCCGTATTTTCTCCTATTTTATCTTCTGCTTCTGGGGTTTTCTTTCCGGGACCGTTTCCGTCTGGATCTGACCCCGGAATTTATGGGTACGACGTTGGCGGTTTTGATGTTTTCCCGTTTTCATGCCCAATGGGCTGTCTGGACCCTACCCTTCGTCATGTTGACACAAGCCCGCCGGCCCCGGTTGAATATTTTTGCCTCCTTTTTTGCTCTGGCCTTTTTTGCCTTAATCTTTCTGATTCCCGATCAATATCTTTCTGTGGGTTTATTTACTCCCCTTATTCCCTATCTCACAACCATTCCTCCGTTGGCGGCACAGCTGCCGCAGCTGCCTTTTGACCTGTTATTCAGAGGTTTGCTCCTTTTCAGTGGTTTTTGGTTAGTTTTATCAACCTTCACTCATGCCTCGCAAAATTCTTAATCCCGCCGTAGTTACCGGATTTTATTTGTTTATGGTTGCAGTGATGTTAGTTATTTTCATCGTTTTTGGTTTGCGTCGTATACCCGATACGGCCCAACACGAAGCCCGGCGCTTGATAAATATCACCAGTCTTCAGCCGGTTTCTCAGACAGTAGTCCCTCGGAAAAACGGATTAAACACGGTCCTTATATTTTTCCGCAATCCCAATCTGGCCAATACCGACAGGCTGATTTTCTCACTGTCCCAAAAAACAGGCGAAGAGATAAGAAGGATTGATCTAAGCGGCCGAAATATTGGTGACGGGGTAACGGTTCGCTTTCAATTTCCTCCTGTTGTGGATTCTTCCGGCCGGACTTATATCCTGGCCCTGCAGGCTCCGGATACCCCGCCGTCCTCCCCCAACCCTTTAAGTATCGGTACTTCAGTGGAAGACGCCTATCCGGCCGGCCGGCTCACTAGTCCTGCGGGTGAGACAGGGGACCTCTCTTTCCAGCTGTTTTACTCGCCTCTTGATAAACGGGAATTGACAACCGAGCTGGGTCTGCTTTTTTGGTCTCGCTTAGTCTCCTTACGCCTGTTGTTGATATTTGCCTTAGCTTTTCTTTTTTCGGTCAGGTTCCTGCAATTCTGTATACCACAAACCCCTGGGGATCGATAACCTCTTTTATTATCGGGATGCCGTCCCGTTTCAGATCCGTTTCCGGTAATGAATAGACACTGCCGATAAACAGGACGCCTTTTTCATCCCGGTCTTTGGGCCAGTAGATTTTTCGGAAAACGAATTTCCCGTAATCAAAAATTTGCCTGTTGGCCGGTACTGCCTCCGGTGATCCCAGATCGTGTTGGTATTTTTCCGGTGGATATTTTCCGTAAAACAGGGTAAAGATGTGGGGTTGAGCCTGGGGTGTTTCCCATACCACTCGATCATATTTATCGATAATCGGGGTGATCTCCGCCATAGTTTCCCGAAATCCCCATTGCCATTTTCCGTATTCGGCATAAGGGACATAAAACCATATCGTATTGAACAGCCAGCAAACATTTATAAACCCCCAGGAAGCAAAAGTTGCCCCCGTCACTAATTTTTTCCATCCCTGGCGTAAATAGTGCGTAAATAACTGAGATATTCCTATCGCACTGACTATGCTAAAAGCTGCAAACAGAGGTAATACTCTCACCGGGGTAAACCAGCTCCAAGTAAGTACGGCCGGAAGTGATCCACTTATCACCCAAGCCGTCAACAGGGGGTATTTTTTAGGTTTGGTCAGTAAGTAATACATCCCGATTGCCCAAAATCCAAACTCGAAGGTGTAAAAGGGTGCAAACCCGGTAATATTCTGGTTCGGTTCGTTACTGCCTCTCACAAACAGGTTGACCGGAGAAAAATAAGCAAAATATCTGTCCGCCATATTTGCCGCCAGGGAGTAAATCGACTTTTCCTGCCGCCAAACTTTGAGAATGCTGGTTGAGGAGAAGCGGGTTAAAGATGAACCTGAGGCTATTCCGTAGACCAGAGGCAAAAACGCCGCTCCTGCCGCAATCCACCAATACCGATATGCAAATATTTTTCCCTTAAGTCTGTAAACTATCCACACCCCCACCAGCGGCAGGTAAATTTTGGCCGAATGGTACGCCAGCACATTTACTCCGGCCAGGACTAAAGCTGCAAAATAATACTTCATCTTTCTTTCCCCGAGTACCAGCAAGTAAACGGTAGCCAGGCTGATAGCCAGGGCCAGGTTAGCTTCCCAGGCCCCCCGGGAAAACAAAATGCTCCAGGGTTCCATGGCTGTGAGTCCGGCGGCCGTAACCGCTGTTACCTCGTTTTCTACCAGCTTTTTGGTAATCAAAAAAACTAAGGCCACACTGGCTACTCCGGCTATAGCGGACACCAGCCTGGTATTAAATTCATTCAGCTCGGCCATTCCTACTATAGGAGCGGTCAGATATGCATAAAGGGGTGGTTTATAATCCTCAAAAGATCTCAAAGCCAATGGCATTTTGTAACCATACTCATCCTTACCCGTCAGCCACAGTGAGTACGCGTTATATCCCAATGCCGCCTCATCCCAATTTACCGCAGGAGGAGACTTTCCCAAACCCGCAAACCTCAAACCTGCCGCCAAAAGCATTATCGAGGTTAAGGTCAGTCTGATTGTAAGTTTTCTAATATCCATAAACCTGCTCCGTAACGGTATACCAGCTCATCGCCGGCCGGGATCTTGGTTAATTTTTCTTCCGGTACTTGGGCAAATTCTCCGGGCAGCCCCAACCAGGCTGATCGGGCTGGGATTTTATTTTCTCCTTTCAGCTCAAAACTTCCAAAAATGACCTTCTCCCAACTCCATCGTATTCCGGCTTCTTTTTGCCTCCAATATAAATCCGGTTCCCATATTCCGTAAAAAGCAAACATTAAAGGGCTCGGCCCGAATTTGTCGGTTACCATGATTTCGGCATAGTTATTTTTATTTTTGGCAACCCACTCGTACATCACCCGGTATAAATATCCGTCTGCCGGTCTGTAATCAAACGGCCTCGTCCACACAAGCCGGCCCAATTGCCAGCTGCCCAGCAAATACAACCCGAAAACCAGCCATCTTAATACCTTCCTGTCGACGTTATCCCAGCTTTTGGCTATCAACCAAACCATCAGGGGTAATCCGGCTACAGCGCTGAGGTGGAAATATTTTTTTTCCAATATCATCGCCGGAATCACAGCACACCAAAACAAAACCCTTATTTCATTACCCAATTTTTTCCGGGTAATAAACCAAAATCCGGATAATAGAATCGGAATTTCCCAAAAATACAGCAAATTCAAATGCCCTTTGGGGGGCAGTCCGGACATTCCGGTCAATACCCAGGCAGACAGGGGTGCCGTCAATTGTTCAAAATCCCAAAGCGAAACCAGCTTAGTCAGGGTTAACTGTAAAAAAAAGCCGGGTTTGTTGTACAGGATCTTTCTTACGCCGGAGGGTAGAAGATATTGCCGGTTCGCCGCCAAAAAGATTAATTTTTGCGTTTCGTCAACTTGTTTTGCCAGCTGCCCTACTGACAATTTTGTTATCAAAGTTGGTTCAAACGCTTTTTTCAGATAAATATTATTAGGCAAAATCATCAAAATTACTACCGCCAAACCCATACCCAACCAGACAGTTAAGGCTTTCAAATTCCGAAATTTAAGTTCCCGTGCTACCTCATTTATCCAAATTACCGCACCTGCAAAAAGACCTGTCAGTGATGACAAAAAAACTACGAGCCACAGGCATTTTTTAGCTAGTTGGTTCCGGCTTATCACAAAAGCTATAATTGCTGCCAGAGTTATCGCTTCCGGCAGATGCCACATAGTCAGATAAAGCAGCCATGGGCTGGTTACCGCAATTAATACCGGCCACACTCTGTTTTTCACATTTCCCCTGACTAGTCTGAAAATCCCGTATACCAGTCCTGTTTGGACCACCCATCCCAATACCCGTAGTTGGGTTTCCCCCGTACCGAAAATTTTATACCAGACGGCCTCTGCCAGAAATGGGACCACAAACAAGCTGTACCCCTTTTCTTTCATCTCCCGGTTAAATACTTCCTCTTGGGTTGTCCCCCAGCTGAACGCCGTATAACCCAAAGTTGCCTGATCGACACTTACCCCCAGCGGGATCTTTATGGCCGCACCCAGCCAAACAAGCATAATCAAGGCTGCCCCTATTCCTGCCCATCTATTCACCCTTGTACTCTAAACCTACCAAACTCGAATTTGCAACCGGTATGACACCAAAATATAATGGATTTGTGAAAACATTAGGGTTAATCGGCATCCTGATCTTGGGATTGGCCCTGCGGATTATCTGGCTGGACAAATCCCCTCCCGGCTTTACCCCCGACGAAGCCGCGTTTGGCTACAACGCTTATTCCTTGATCCAAACCGGTAAAGATGAGTGGGGGACTGCCTGGTATTCACTGCCCTTCACCAACCTGAAGTCATTCGGAGACTACAAACTGCCTCTTTATGCCTTTTTGACAATCCCTTCGATAAAATATTTTGGCTTAAACGAATTCTCCGTCCGCCTCCCCAACGCCATTATTGGTACGCTGGCCGTGTTGGCCATTTATCTTTTGACCAAAGAATTATTTACCTCCCTCTATTCTCCCCCTCCTAATCTAGGATGGGGACGGGGGGTGGTACTGGATGCACCGATGATTGCGGCTCTCTTGTTCGCCATTTCGCCCTGGTCCATCCAGTTGTCCCGTGGTGCATTCGAAGCCAATCTGGTTACTTTGTTCCTGCCGCTGGGGTTATACCTGTTTCTGTCCGGATCGGCTTTTTGGTCAGCCGTGGTTTTGGGTCTCAATTTTTACTCATATCACTCGGCCAGACTATTAGCACTGCCGGTTATATTGATCCTGCTATTTTTTCGTCCTGCAAAAATCCGCTTGTCTGTTTTTCTGGTCACTCTGGTGCTGGCTATGGTTCCGGGTATTTGGTCAATGTTTTCCGGGAACAGTTCCCGGGTAACCGACGTGAGTATTTTAAGCCCCACTGACGATTGGCAGGCGGTTTCAGACCGCCGCTTTATTGCTCGTATTTCCGGTTTGCCCGACTCATTAGCGCGGGTTTTTTCCAATAAACTTAACTTTACCTTCTCGGTGTTTGTTCATAATTACCTATCTTATTTCTCTCCTCAGTTTTTATTTACACAAGGGCCGGCGGAAGGCACCTACGGTATGCTCCCGGGTAGAGGAGTGCTTTATTTAATCGAACTGCCCCTTTTAATATCATTTTTGGTGCTGTTTATCAAAAAACCACGCAAAGAATTATTACTATTACTATTGCTATTTACTCTTACCCCCATTCCCGCCGCCTTAGCCAAAGGTCCCGGTTACGCCGCTAACCGGGCCGCGGTCATGATCCCGTTCCTGCTAATTGCTTCAGCCATCGGTTTGGCCTACGTGATCAATAGTTTAATTAAATGGATCGCTCCTCGATTACTATTACTATTTACTATTACTATTTACTTATTATCTCTTCTCTTCTTTCTAGAATCTTATATCTATCATTCCGGATCCCAAATAGGTCCAGCCATGCTTTACGGTCGCAGAGAGGCTTTCACCCGGGTGGCAAATTTGTCAGCCGAATTCCCCGAAGTCCGTATCAGCCGTTCTTTGTCCGAGCCGCATATTTACCTGGCTTTCTACACCTCCTTACTACCATCCGTATATCAGATTTCGGCTCAAAATTGGCCGGATTTAAAAAGCTTGGGCCTAAAGTTTTTAGACCAGTACGACGGTTACACCTTAGGTAAATACCGTTTCGGCGACCTGCATCTATCTGATCCGGTTACCGTACCCACTTTATTCATCGGCTCCCCCTCGGATTTTCCCAGCCATTATTCTGAATATTTCCATATCGACTCTCCCGACGGCCGGTCCGTCATAAAAGTAGCCAGGAAAGACCCCATATGAACCGCCCTATTTACTATTCACTATTACTATTAATTCTCCCGACCTTCTCCCTGCTTTTCCGTCCCGGCCTTCATACCACTCATGATTTCCACTTTTTTCGTCAATTTGAATTTGATCGCTGTATTGCCGACGGGATTTTCCCCTGCCGCTGGTCTGCCAATGCCGGCATGGGTTACGGCGAACCGGTTTACAACTATTATGGCCAGTTTCCTTATTGGCTGGGCCAAGTCTTTCGCTTCGTGAATTTTTCCGTTATCGATTCAGTCAAGTCAGTATTCATTGTATCGCTACTGCTGTCTGCTGTGTTCATGTACCTGCTGGCCCGCAGGTTCTGGGGCAACTTAGGTGGTTTGATTTCTGCCGCCTTTTACGTCTACGCTCCTTACCGGGCAGTCGACGTCTGGGTCAGAGGTGCCTTACCCGAATCCCTGGCTTTCGTTTTTTATCCGGTCATCCTTTGGGTTTTGGATCTGTACTTGGAGACCCCCCGCCCCAAATATCTGTGGGCTTTAGCGCTGGCCGGCTCAGCCCTGATCTTGACACATAATCTTTCCGCCTTGATGTTTGTCCCTTTTGCTCTTGTTTGGTATTTCTGGCGAGCTGGAAGCCTTAGGCGTCTTACTTCCGCTCCCGGACTGTTGTTGGCTTTCATCGCCAGCCTCCTCTTGGCCGCTTTTTATCTTTTTCCGGTGATTTTTGAAAGCCGTCTGGTTACTTTAAGTGAAACTACTAAAGTTTATTACGAGTATGGCTTGCATTTTGCCTCACTTAGTCAGCTCTTTCTTTCTCGTTTTTGGTGTTACGGCGGCTCAGTCTGGGGTCCGAATGACACCATGAGCTTTTCCGTGGGTCACCTCCACTGGTTAGCCCCCTTACTTACTCTGACTTGGCTTTTTCTGCGTCGTCAATTCCGTTCACCTATTACTGTGTACTGTTTACTATTTACTTTCCTCGGTTTTTTCGCCATCTTTCTCACTCATGGCAAATCGGACTTTTTGTGGCGGCTCCTGCCCCCGATGCTCTATATCCAGTTTCCCTGGCGCTTTCTTACCATGTCTACTCTCTGGTTATCTCTTGCTTCCGGGGTAGTTTCTAAAATTCTACCAAACAAAATTATTCCCTATTTACTATTACTATTACTATTTACTAACTCCGGCTTCTTCCGTCCTGACATTTGGCGCTCCATTACTGACTCCCAGCAGTTCTCCGGGCAGTTGTGGGACGAGCAGCGTTCTTCATCCCTTTCCGACTACTGGCCAAAATACGCATCCCGTCTTCCCGCAGAATTTGCCCCTTCCTTGCCGGATGTAGTATCCGGAAACGTAGCGATCTTTGGCTTTCAGAAACTTTCTCAGTCTGCCGAGGCTACCCTTGCGGTTGATTCCGAATCGGCAGAAATCCGCTTTCCCATAGCTTACTTCCCCGGTTGGCAGGGGAAAGTCTCCGGTAAAACTCTGGCTGTCTATCCTTCCGGAGAGTTGGGATTGGTAACTCTTAAACTTCCTGCCGGAATTCATGATATTCGTCTCTCGTTTGCTGATACTCCCGTCCGCCGCATGGGCAACTTAATCAGTTTGGCTGCCCTGATACTTTTACCGGTTTCCTACTCGATCAAAATCAAAAATCATGCCTCCGCCTAAACGCCGTCTTGGCTTACTGTTAACCATCGTCGCCCTGGGCCTGTTTTTGCGCCTGGTTTGGTTGTCAGATTTTCCTCCCAGCCTCAACTGGGACGAAGCCAGTCTGGGTTATAACGCTTATTCTCTACTTAAAACCGGCCATGACGAATGGGGCGTAGCCTTTCCGGCTATCTTTCGGGCTTTTGGTGATTACAAGTTACCCGGGTATGTATATTTGGCAGTGCCGGCTGTCAAATTATTCGGTCTTACGGTCCCGGGAGTACGTCTGCCTTCCGCTTTGGCTGGTACAATGTTAATTTTCGTTACCTATCTACTTGCCCGGGCTTTTTTTTCCGACACCCGCATCTCACTTTTGGCCTCATTTCTCGTGGCTGTCGAACCCTGGACATGGTTTCTTTCCCGCGTTGCCCTCGAAGCCAATCTTGCCGCCCTTCTTATAGCCCTGGGATTATTATTTATTCTGCGGCGCCAAACAGTATGGGCTGTTTTTTTCCTGGGTCTATCAGTGTGGACATACAACTCCGCCCGCCTTTTCGTCCCAATTCTTTTGCTCTCTTTCTGGTTAATTCTCCGGCGTCTTAAGCTGTTACCTATTCACTATTTACTGTTAACTATTTTATTCATCCCCATGTTTTTCCAACTTCTCTCTCCAGTAGGTCTCGCCCGATTCAACTGGGTTTCACCCATCGACCAGGGTGCCGTCAACAGGATAAACGAACTGCGAAGTTCGTCGCAATTACCGGCTCCGCTCTCTCGTTTTATTTACAACAGACCTTCCTATTTACTATTTACTATTACTATTAACTATTTCGGCCACTTCTCTCCCGACTTTCTCTTTCTCAAAGGCGGCAGCCATTATCAGTTTAATATCCCGAGGTCTGGCCTATTATCAGTTATCAATCTCCCTCTTTTTTATCTGGGTATATTTTTGATTTTTAAATCCGGAAACGTAAATCATAAACCGCTATTGATATTATGGCTTTTTATGGCCCCGCTTCCCGGAAGTCTAACCCGTGACGCCCCCCACACCCTGCGGGCAATGACATTGCTTCCCGCCCCTATGCTGGTAATCAGTTTTGCCGCAGTTACTCTCTGGCAACGCCTCAAAAAATTCTCACTCCAAATTGCCTCCGTTTACATAATCATTCTGTTTTTAAGTCTTGTGTATTACTTCATCACTCTGATTCCGGTATACCGTTCGACTTATTCCTGGGCTTGGCAATACGGGTTTAAAGAAGCTGTAAGTTACGTCAAAGCTCATTACGACGAATATGACCGGATTATTATTACCAAAAAATACGGCGAACCCCATATCTTTTTCCTTTTTTACTGGCCGGTCGACCCGGTCGCATATCAATCCGACCCGGGTTTAGTACGCTATTTCCGTTCCGATTGGTATTGGGTGGATAGCTTTGCCAAATTCAGGTTTGTCAACGACTGGGAGATGAAGGATATAGTCAGCGTACCCCACCCCGGCGAAAAATACCTGATAGTTGCCGGTCCCGAAAATATTCCCGCAGGCACAGTTTTATCTCAAATCAGCTTTCTCGACGGCTCCCCTGCATTTATCATAAAAGAGCTTTAATATGCACTCTAATCTCATCTTCCCCTATAACCAACAAACTCAAGTTTGCAAATATAAACGAGGGTTTTTGGGTATATGCCCGACGCGGTTCACTATGCAGACCGGAGGAAGTTGGGCATATCTCTCATACTCTGGAGTATGGTAGTAATACAAAACTAACTATGCGATCAAAAGTTATTTTATTTTTAATAATTGTAATCGGGTTTACTTTACGGCTTTACAAGCTGGATGCCCGCCCGGCGGGGTTTACCTGGGACGAGGCCGCATTGGGTTACAATGCCTACTCTCTTTTAAAAACCGCCCGCGATGAACACGGCGCCCTTGCCCCGGTTATTTTCAAGTCCTTCGGCGATTACAAACCCGGGCTTTATGTTTATTTCACCGTTCCTTCAGTAGCAATATTCGGTCTGTCTGAATTTTCCACCCGTCTCCCCTCGGCCATTTTCGGCACGTTGTTAATACTTTTAATTTATGCTCTTTCTCGACAATTATTATTAACCTCACCTCTCCGGCTCCCCTCTCCTAAGTTAGGAGAGGGAAGGGTGAGGTATGAAGAGAATTCACCTCTGGCGGCAGCCTTGCTTCTTGCCATTTCCCCTTGGGCTGTTCATTTCTCCCGCGGCGCTTGGGAAGCCAATCTGGCCTTGCTCCTTACTACACTGGCCTCAGTCTTGTATCTGCGTCGCAGCTTTACTTTAGCTGTGCTCTTTTTCGGCCTGACCTTCTGGTCCTATCAGGGGGCCAAACTTTTCACCCCGCTTATTCTGACCAGTTTGTTTATGGTATTCAAGCCTAAAATCGGCCTTAAACAAATTTTCTATTCACTATTACTATTACTATTAACTCTCACCCCGATACTGCTTGGATTTTCCAGTCAATCTGGCCGCCTCAAAGTATTCAACGTCTTTAGCTACACCCGGTCCCAAGATTCAATTTCTGGTATTTTACGCCAGGATAAAACCGATACCCCAAACTGGATTTATTATTTATGGCACTCCGAAAGTCTCGATCAGTTTCGGGGTATTGTCGAAAGGTACTTAAACCACTTCTCCCCCCGTTTCCTGTTTGTCGATGGCGACTGGTCAAACTCACGCCACTCCACCCCGTATCAGGGTTATCTTTATTATCCCGAAATTCTCATCCTTGTTATGGGTATCTGTCTTTTGATTAAAAAATTTGACTCGTCCTCTAAATTTATACTTTTCTGGCTGCTGCTTGCTCCTTTACCCTCTGCCTTTTCCCGTGACATTGTATCCGGTGTCCGTTCCCTGCCCATGATAATTCCGCTAGTTGTTATAAGCGGCATAGGTTTGGCCAAGTTATCCAAGAATATTGCCTATCTATTTTTGTTTTCTTGTGCCCTTTTGATCTTTCTCGTTTACTATCTGGATTTATTCTATGTTCACTCACCCCATTATTCTGCCGATTCCTGGCTTTATCCCTACAAACCCGCTCTGCAACTGGTAAAAAATAATCTTCCCGATTTTAACCGGGTTATCATCACCAATACTCTCGGCCAACCGTATATCTTCACCCTTTTTTATTACCGTATTGACCCCACAGTCTTTCAACAAAAATCAACTTTTGTGGCCAACCAGAGCGGTGACGTCGGAGAAGTCACCAACTTCGATAAATTTTATTTTCAAAAAGTAGATTGGCCCGCCCGACGGGGAGACACTTCTACCCTTATTGTGGGAAATCAATACGAACTGCCTGATCAGGATATGAACCCTCCCAATCTGGTCCGTCTGGGGGAAATCTATTTACCAAACGGCATCCACGCCCTCCGTGTAGTTGGTCTTAAATAATATGTCCAAAAATATTCTGATATCCATTTTGATTTTAGCCGCAGCCTTGCGCTTATTCGGTCTCACCCGTTATCCGGCAGGACTTAATGCCGATGAAGCCGCCCTGGGCTACAACGCTTATTCCCTGATGCTGACGGGCAAGGATGAGCATGGCCATGCCTGGCCGGTGAATCTCGAATCCTTCGGCGATTTCAAGCCCGCTTTTTATTCCTACTTTCTCATCCCGTTTATCAAAGTATTCGGTTTGACGGAGCTGGCCATCCGTTTACCCTCGGCTCTGGCCGGGATCCTAGCAGTACTGTTTATTTATTTGCTGACAAAGGAACTCACCTCTCTTGCGGGTGAGTTTATGGGTCTAACCTCAGCACTTCTACTAGCAATCTCGCCCTGGCATCTCCATTTTTCCCGCGGGGCTTGGGAAGTCAACCTGGCCACCACTTTCATTCTCCTGGGTACTTGGCTTTTTCTAAAATGGTTAAAAAATCCAAAAATTATTTTCCTATTACTTTTTACTTTAAACTTTACACTATCCCTTTATACTTATCAGTCTGCCAGAGTAATTGCACCACTTTTAGGTTTAGGGTTTTTGATTTGTTATTTTCCGATATTTACAAAACATTTAAGGCAAACAATAACCGCCGGGATTTTATTGTTTTTGTTACTGATCCCTCTGACCTACAATCTAATTACGAGTGACGCTTCCTCCCGTCTCTCCGGCGTGGGTCTACTGGCTGATGCTGGGCCTTTAAACCGGGTCAAAGAATTCAGAGGCCAGCACGGAAATCCCAACTCACCCTTGGGTCGGGTTTTGCATAACCGCCCGGTCATTTACTCGATCCAATTCATGAAAAATTACCTGGATCATTTTAACGGTGCCTTTTTATTCATCAGTGGCGACGTTATTCCCAGAAATCGTGTTCCCGAAACAGGTCTTTTATATATGACCGACTTTATTTTACTGTTCTTAGGAGTAATTTATTTACTACGAACTTCGAACTATGAACCACGAACTAAGATAATCTGGTTGTGGTTATTTATTGCCCCGGTAGCCTCCGCGTTGACTTTTCAGACTCCCCACGCTCTCCGGTCCCAAAGCCTGGTTATCCCTCTGACCATTATTTCCTCCGCAGGTTTATTTAACTTAGTAAATATAATTTTAAAATTAAAAATTAAAAATTTAAAATTTATTGCATACGGCATATTATTTTTTGGGTATTTCTGGCAAGTGTCACGTTACTTACATCAATACTATATCCACTATCCTCAAACCTACCCCTTTGCTTGGGAATACGGTTTTAAGGAACTGGTCGCCTATACCGAATCAGTCAGAGATAGATACGACCAAATTATGGTGACAGACAAATACGACCAGCCTTATATTCTCTTCCTTTTCTACTCGCGTTTTCCGCCCGCACAATTCCAAGGCCGTCATAAGTTGACTTTGCGCGATAAATACAATTTTTCTACTGTTAGGGAATTTGATAAATATAAATTTGAAAATACTCCCTGGGAAAAGGTTCGTGATATCCATTCCACCTTGATAGTCGCTGCTCCGGAAGATATCCCCGAAGTAGGAGTAAATGTTGTCAAGACAATTTATTTCCCAAGCAATCAACCAGCCTTTAAAATAGTCTCAAATTAATGAAAACTTTAAAGCTTTCGGTTGTCTTGGCTACTCATAATGAAGCGGCTAATTTGGGTAGGTGCCTCAAAGCAATTATAGGTCTGGCCGATGAAATAGTGATTATTGACGGCAGATCCACTGATGACACAGTCAAAATCGCCAAAAAATTTGAGGCCAGGGTCACTCTGACCGACAATCTCCCCAACTTTCACATAATGAAAAACATGGCGATTGATGCGGCGAAAGGGGAGTGGGTATTACAGCTTGACGCCGATGAAATTGTCTCCCCCGAACTGGCTCGCGAAATCCAATCTACGATCAACGATGAACGGTCAACGATGAACGGCTACTGGCTTAATCGTAAAAACTGGTTTCTGGATCGCTTCCTGACCAAAGGCGGCCAGTACCCTGATCCCACTCTTCGCCTTTATCGCCGCGGCTTCGGCCGGCTGCCTGCCAGGGACGTCCACGAACAGGCTGTTGTCAAAGGGCCAACCGGGTATCTGAAATCAGAACTTCTCCATTACCGCGACACCTCTTTTGCCAAATATTTAGACGGTTTCAACCTCTATACTTCTTTTATCGCTGGCCAGATGCAGACCCAAAAACTCAAATTCAATATATTAAATGTTCTTCTCTATCTCTATCTCAAACCTCTATCTACATTTATTAAAATATACTTCCGTCACCGTGGTTATGTAGATGGTTACCCGGGGTTTGTTTTTGCCCTTTTTTCCGGTTTGGTCCACGCCGTTTCATATATCAAATACTGGCAAATAACTAAATATCCCGAAAACTCCTCCTTCCCCCTCTTTGATAAAGAGGGGGACCAGAGGGGGAGTTCATGATATGACCCGTGTTGGTTTCATAACTTCCCCATTAACTTCCGGTCACTCCGGTCGCGGCGTCGGCTTCTATGTCAAACGCCTCTTACCTCACCTCAAATCCCAAGCCCCCAACTTCGGGTTTGAAATTTTTGAAATTGAAAAATTATTAAAAATTAAAAAATTAAAATTAAAAATTGTCCACTACCCTTTCTTCGACCTCTTTACTCCCTCTTTGCCTTTAATTTCACCCGCAAAAACCATTATAACTATTCATGACGTTATCCCCCTGGAGTTCCCTGATTATTACCCTCCCGGAATCAAAGGCAAACTGGCGTTAACCTGGCAAAAATTGGCCCTAAGCCGGGCCGAACGGGTTATAACGGATTCTTACGCTTCAATAAAAGCCATCAGAAAACATTTATCCGTCCCTCACGACAAAATAAAGTTGGTTTATCTGGCACCCGGCTTGGAATTTAAACCCCTGGCAGATCCAAAAATTCTCGCCTCAGTCCTTCGTAAATACCGCCTGCCCGCAAAATTTATTCTTTACGTCGGCGATATTAACTGGAACAAAAACCTGCCCACCTTGGCTGAGGCCTGCCAAAAAATCCAAATTCCACTCGTCTTGGTAGGCAAACAAGTCGCGAATCTTGAACAGCTTGACACTTCCCATCCCGAACTGTCCCATCTCTCAAATCTCAAATCTCAAATCTCAAATCTAGCCGTCAGGCGCCTGGGCTTTGTCCCCGAATCCGATCTAGTAGCCATCTATAACCTGGCTACAGTTTATTGCCAGCCTTCTTATGCCGAAGGTTTTGGTCTACCGGTTCTGGAAGCTATGACCTGTGGAACGCCGGTTATCTGCAGCCGCAGCCATTCCCTGCCCGAGATTGCCGGTGACGCAGCGATCTTTTTCGATCCCTATTCTGCTGCTGATTTGATTAATAAAATTATTTTTGTCCTATCTGATAAAAACCTGCAACAGAAGCTTTCCGCTGGCGGAATTGAACAAGCCGCAAAATTCACTTGGACAAAAACTGCCAGGGAAACTTTGCAAGTCTACCAAGAAGTAATGTAAGATTACTCTCGCCCCATGAGTTTTCCTAAGATTCTTCGCCTATTTTTACTCTGGCAGCTGGTAATTATTCTTATCACCGCGGCCGCATTTACCCTTCTTCCCCTACGCACGACATTTATCGGCGGTTCCGACCAAGCCAGCCGGGTTGACCCTCAGCCTTATATCAGAAACCCCCTGCTTTACTCCCGGGCGAATTTTGACGGTATCCATTACGTTGATGTTGCCCGTAAGGGTTACGGTTATGCCCAACAAGCTTTTTTCCCATTATATCCTCGTTTAATCAATATTTTGTCAAAATATATTCACCCTCCGGCTCTGGCCGGAATTCTTATTTCTCTGGCCTCTTTCTTGGTTGGACTTATCTATTTTGCCCGGTTAATCAGACTGGATTATTCTCCCAAAGTCGCTTTCTGGACTATTGTTGCGCTTTTGGTTTTTCCTACCAGCTTCTTCATTTCGGCTGTGTATACCGAAGGCCTGTTTTTTTTGCAGGTAATATTGGCCTTTTATTTTGCCCGGACCGGTCGCTGGTGGGCAGCCAGCATAATCGGGATGTCAGCTTCTTACACCCGCTTTGCCGGCGTGTTTCTCTTCCCCGCCCTGATACTGGAATGGTGGCACCAGCGTTCCCATCCTGAATCACGTAAGAAACCCGGAATATCTGATCTTTTATGTCTGGCATTTATCCCCTTGGGCTTGGTAATTTTTATGCACTATTTGTATCACACTACCGGCGATTTGTTGGCCTTTATTCATGTTCAAAAACTTTTCCAGCAGGGCCGGGGGGATAAAATTATTATGATATACCAGGTTTACTGGCGTTACTTAAAAATGATCTTCACTGTCAACCGGAATGACCCCTTGTATTTAACCATACTTTTGGAATTTTTCTCGGCAATTCTTTTCACCGTCACTTCAGTTGTTTCCCTGATCAAACAAAGAGCTTCTTATTCCCTATTTAATGTTTTAAATTTTATTACCCCTACACTTTCCGGCACTTTTACTTCCGTACCCCGGTATGTGTTGCTTTGTTTTCCCTCCTTTTTGTTATTTGGGCAATGGTTGTCCCTAGCCTCCGGAACATACCGTAGGTTATACATAGCAGCCAGCTTGGGCCTATTTATCTTGTTTTTAATGTTGTTTGTCCGGGGTTACTGGGTAGCATGAAGGTTTTTGTCATCATCCCCGCTTACAATGAACATTACCGCCTGCCTGCTGTATTGGAAAAAACCCGCAGACTATATCCGCGGCTACCGCTGGTAGTTGTTGATGACGGATCAGAACATCCGATTAAAAAATTAACTATACCTGGAATAATTTGGCTGCGGCACCAGGTAAATTTAGGTAAGGGTGCGTCTCTAAAAACTGGCGCTGAATATTCATTTTCACACGGGGCAGATGGAGTGATATTTATGGACTCGGACGGACAGCATGACCCGGTGGAAATAAAAAAGTTTATAGACTATCTCAATCGCGGATCTGATTTGGTATTTGGATCCCGCCGCCCTTCTCTGGATACACCGCTCGTCCGTCTCCTGGGAAAAAAATTGTCTTCAGTATACATCAACCTGTTATTTGGAGTTTATATTTCTGACATATTATCGGGTTTTCGCGCCCTGAGCCGGTCTGCATACAGATATGTCAAATGGGATTCATCCAGATACGGTGTGGAGTCGGAAATGGTAGCCCGTTTGGGAAAATACAGAAAACTGCTTAAATACGTTGAATTTCCGGTAGAAACCATCTATATTGACAAGTACAAAGGCGTCACTGTAGTGGATGCCCTAAAAATCTTTAGTCACTCTCTATGGTGGAAACTCTCTTAGGTATCCAAATCCTGGCCGGGTTGTTTGCTTGTTTTATGCTTTACGTAGCTTTTGTGCATTTCAAACAAAGAAATATTGAGCGCTTTGAAATGCTTTTTTGGGCAGGTGTTTGGGGAGCATTTTTAT
>Ga0075791_106_pt1 | contig 23512 bp, 24 predicted proteins | sample RifGroC1_FD_67887 | JGI IMG/M metagenome (GOLD analysis project Ga0075791, IMG submission 67887) | Microgenomates (Amesbacteria) bacterium GW2011_GWC1_48_10 | reverse complement strand
ATCAAGCTGGATTAAACCAGACCGAGGTGGCTGAACAATTAGGTTTGCATCCCAGTTTCATAAGCAGAGTTGCCAGGGGCTAGTAGCTCAACTTCGAGCATTATGACACGAAGTAAACCCGTTTGATTTTAGTCCAGAAAGAGTCGGCCGCTTCTTAAATCCTCAATCTGCTTTTTCTTTAGGATAGTTTGAAATATAATAACCAGTATGAAGTTAGCTTTGTTATTGCCCGGGTATTTAGATTCTCCTGACTACCTTCATATGAAGACTTTTGAAAAAGGTCTTAAGAAATTAGGTTACACTACTGAACGGCTTGACCCTTGTGATTTGTGGAAGACGGGAGATGTTAAAAATTACACAATAACAAACTATCTTAAGCAAATTCAAGAAAGGGTTGATGCCTATAAAAACCAAAATCCGACAGAGGTGGTTTTAGTCGGTCACAGTATGGGTGGATTTGTTTCGATAGTTGCCGGAAGCACAATAGGGGGTGTTATCAAGATTGTATCGCTTTGTTCACCACCGGACAGAATTGGGTCAGTAGAGGATTGGGGTGGAAAGGAGTTTCGACATTCCAAACGAGATTTACCCAACGAGCCTAAAAAATTCAGAACGTTTGATATTCCATACTCATTTGCAAAAGACGGACTACAATATTCAGCGGTAGAAGAGGTCAAAAAAATGCACAGACCCTTAATGATTTTTATTGCATTAGAAGATACTGTTTGCCCCCCGGAATTAACAGAGGAAATTGTTGTGAGTGCAAATAACCCCTATGTCATAAGGCAGGAAAATATGGGGCATGATTTCAGACATTCCTAGTGAACTTTGTCAGGAACTTCTTTACTTTCCAGGCGGTTTCCCAAATTGCCCCAAACCATATGAGGTAAACCATAAGAATCTAGGGAGTAAACCAACATATCCCATAACTGTAACGAAAGATAGGGTAAAAAGATTGAATCCGTGTTTTTTCAGGGCTTGACCGGGATTATCAAAGCCAATGAGAGTTATTAAATAATATAATGCTATACTCCCGACCAAGCCACAAAAAATGTGAATCCACATTTGGTGGGCTCTATAATGTGGAAATTTAGAAAGTTTTTCTTCAGGGTTTGGTCTCCACATAATATCGTTATAACAGCCATAGTACACACCCGAGAGGATTCCTGAGAGTAAGATAAGTATTAACCTCCAAGGATTAGGCAAAAGAAAACCAGATATAAGTAAGAAAATAACCCATAACCGATTGGTAAATTCTTTACTTATAAGTATTTCCTTCATCGTGTGTATTATAGAATGAATTAAAGTCAAATTGTAGAGGCTGTGAACTTTGCAGGGGTAAACGGAATCTAACAGCAGAGACTGCTGTGAAATTAGCACAGGTTTTAGGTGTCCCCGATAATAGACTGTCAGAGTTTCTTCTTCTCGCTGCAGGTTACCCGTCTACAGTAACATCTCAAGTACTGTGAAATTCAACACGCGAATTCGGTGGCGGAATTGTTGCTGGATGCACATAAAAGCCAGGGGTTTTGGGGAAGAATCTTCCGGCGCGAAGCCAAGGGACACCAACTGCTGGTAAGACTCTTAAGTGAAAAGGGACATGAGAATCTGGCGGCTGAAGTGGAAGAGAAACATAACTATGCCGCAGTGGCTAGAACTTTTTTGGAAATATCGCGGGGAAAAATGCAAATAATAGAAGTGCCCAAGAGATAGCCGGGGGTGACTAAGGCAGAGTAAGATCCGATAGTGGTCCGGTACAGAGACTGCAGCTTTGGGTATGTACAACCAGAGAACGGGCTATTTCCTCCACGATTCCTAGGGCATATTCGCCCTGATTTCTAAGTATAATCCTGCTGATACTGTCTCTCTCCATCCACTGGCCATAATCATTTCGAACCGGAGATAAGGAGGCTTTCTTAAAATTATCAGCAGTTAAACGAGCATTATCAAACGCCTTGAGCCAGCCTTGACCGATCTCGCAGAGAGGGGGCATATTTATTCGATAATAACACAAAAAGAAGAGCTGTCCAGCTGACCAGGGACAAGACATTTCCTACGGTTCGGACGGGGGTGTTTGTAAAGCGGGCGACGAGATCGTGGCGGCCGGAGGTTAGATCCACCTGCATTTTACCTAAAAACTTATCCCGGGAAGGATCAATAGCCACTTCCCGGCCGTCAACCCAGATCCGCCAGCCGGGGAAATAAAAGGTTTGTAATTCGGCGACAGCCGTTGGGGTAGTGATGAAGATCTGATACCTTTGGCGGTTGGTCTTTTTCATCAGCCGGGAGTATATCCCCCGACCCGTGATGATATTAACATCGTCCCCGGCCGGATCCGGCGGAGGCAAGGGGGCCCAGACAGGCAGGTAATCGAAAATACCGGAAGTGACCTGCATACGCCAGGAATCACCGGAAAATTTTTGGGTATCTGTAGCGTCCGGGTGCCAGAGACGGGGACGGAAAAAGTTGGCATTAAGAAGCAGTAATAGTAATAGTAAATAGGGAATAATTTTTCGCGATAATAATAAGCCGGCTGCACCGGAAATAAGGGAGACAAAGAAGACGGACAGAGTGAGGAAACGCCAGGGAAACTGGAGAAATTTGAGAGGGGAAACCGCGATCCAGATAGGAGTGGTTTTGGAGTGGGACATGAACAAACTAGTAAGAGTAAATAGTAATAGTAATAGGATTAGGTACCAAAGTTTACGGATTTTTTTGACAAACAGCAACAGGAGTAAGACCGTAAGAGGAACCAGCCAGTGCAGGTAACCGAGAGAGAAACTCATCGTGTCTCCCGGTCCGTAAATCGATTCACCATAACCCCAGTAATTTCTAAAAAATATCTGGTTTATATCAAGAAAGTGAGACAGGTAATTAAAATACCCTATAACCAAGGTCTCGACATGGGCAAATTTCTGCTCAAAAATTACCGGCAAAGTAAAAAAAGCGGCTAACCCCGCGGCCCAAAAGCTGGAAACCGCAAGGGGAAAAAGGGATTTAAATGATTTGAACCTGATCCACCAGAAAATAATCCAAAGCAAGAAGAAAGGAGTGAATATCATAAACATGAGGTTGTGGGAGAGCATAAGGGCGGCGACTGATAGAGAAAGTAGGGGGATCCATTTTTTGCTAGAAGTCTCAATAAGTTTATAAGAGGTGAAGAAAATGGCCGGATAAAAAGCCATGGCCCAAAACTCGTTCATCGCCCCGCGGACGAAAAAGTCGAGAGCGTGATAGGGGGCGTAAGTATAAAAAGCAGAACTGACTACCCCTCCTAACCTACCCCAGAATTGCTTACCCAAAAGATACATAAAAAACGCGGTCAAACCAAACCCTAAGATACCGACTGCTTTGACTGTGTCTAAATATGACAAGCCCAACCTAATAAATATGAGGCCCGGCAAATAAGGTAAAGGCGGGTAGAAATTAAACAGCGGATATCCAAATCCGAAGCCCAAATCCTGACTCCAGCGGCAGGGAATCTGACCATCTTTGAGACATTTATCCATCTGCAATTGGCGCATGGCCTGCAAATCATCGTGCATCGTAAAATAGCCGGGCTGAACCAACCAGGAAACAGCCGGCAAGAGAATTAAACAGAGCAAAAGCACATCTTTTTTCATCGGTTATTTTTGGGGAAAAACTGCAAAAAACAGCAGGAATTCCTGGCTGCCTTCGGGAGAGACGGCTTTGGGATAACTGGCCAATAATTTGAGACCCAGCCGATCGGGATCGCCGTGAAAGCGGGATGAATTGACAACCAAAAAGACCTGATTGTCCCCCAAAGCAGACTTGAGTTTGTCGCTGACGCTGTCTATCCACACCCCGACGCCGATGACACGAACGTTGGCAACTCCATCCAAATACATACCCAGGGCATCAAAAGGGGTGCCAAAAAAACCTTCGGAACCGATTAATACCGGCCCATTGGCGGCGTAATTTTTTATAAGGTCGGATACCTGCCTAATTCCGGTTCCGGCGGTCCATTCTTCCAGGTATCCCGCCCGTTCGATGCGGGGCAGGGGTACCGTGCCGGGGGAAACAATAAGCCGGCCAACAAACCACAATGAAGGAATTATAACCAGAAGAACAGCGGCATACGTCAAAAGATGACGCTGGGTCTTTTCGCCTATATGCTCGGCCGCGTGGGACATGAGGACGACGGCAAAGGGGGCTGTAAACAGCAAATAACGGGCGGTGAAAGAAATCGCTACCAATGATTGGACAAACACGGGTACCAACCACCAGACCAGAAGAATCAGCCGCTGGCGCCAGTGGGTAAGTTTGTCGGAAACAAGGCCCCACAACGAAAGTACCAACCCAAAGGGTGTGGCCAGATAAAGATAAAATATTACGGAGTCTTTCAAGTGGGGAATCAGCGGGCTTAATGGGTGGCGGATGATTTCGGATAGCGGATAGACATAATCCTTGTTGCGCAACGCGATCATATGAAACTGGGGTCCCAGGCGAAGAATGTTGTACATGGCAAAGGCGATAACATAGATAGCGAGCATCAGTCCCAACAATTTAATTAAACGAATCGGATATTTCAGTTCTAATTTAACCAGAAAAAGAAGGGCAGGTATAAGAAGAAAGGAAAATATTGCGGGAGACTTGGTCAGCCAGGCAAAGCCCAGTGAAAAACCGGCGAACATAGCCAGATCGAGGCGCAGGTGAATAAAGGCCAGGCTGGCGAAATTGAAGGTCCAGACGACAAACATGGTTAATAGACTGTCGCTTAAGGCCATACGATCGAAAAATACGGCATAAGGCAGGGCAGCCCAAAGGGCTGCGGCCAACAGGGCTTGTCGGGATTTTTTGAACAAAATAAAGGCAGCCACTCCTACTCCCATAACTGTCCCTACACCGGCCATAGCAGAAAGAGTCCTCCCGGCTATCAGAGGATCCGAAATGATTTTGAGAAAGGGAATTGCCGCCCACATGAATAGAGGTTGTTTGCCGTCCGACAGGGGCAAAAACCGTAAAGTAGCTTCGGAACGCATGATCTGAGCCCAGCGAATATAGATGGATTCATCGGCAAAAACAGGCAGTGAATTGGGGTAACTGAAGCGCAGAATAACGGCTATTAACAAAATCATAAGCCCGGCAAATATATGGGAAGGTTTGAAAATGGTCATGATTTCAGGCCATACGCATTGGTAAGCGAGCGAAAGCGGACCAGAAGAAGTTCTTTCAGGCCGGAAATTGCATCCTGGGCAAAACGAACGCGCTTGCTTTCCTGATGAGTCCAGATAACCGGAACTTCGGCTAACCTGTATCCCAATTTGCGTCCTAAATACAGTATTTCGACATCAAAACCGGGGTTGACTGCAGGGCCGGATAAAACCCGGGGCGGGTGGATTTTTGCGAGTATGGAAAAAATTTTCCGGGCGGAAGAGGCGGTAAAAGCCTTGAAACCGCACTGGGAATCCCTGATCGGCAAACGGAGAATAAGGCCGCGCAGGATTATCATCCCGTAAGCCAGGATTTGCCGATAAATAGGGGCACCTTTGCGGTCTTTTCTGGATCCGATGACAATATCATACCCCCGGCTGAACTCAGGCAAAAGATTGGCCATTTCGGTAATGGGGGTGGCCTGGTCCATGTCCGTAAATAATATTATCTCCCCGTGGCTTTCTGTCACCCCGGAGGTAATGGCGGCGGCTTTACCCTGATGGGGGTTATTTATCACCCGAACAGATTGGCGGGAGGCGGCAAACTGCTCCAAAAGACTGAGGGTAGAGTCGGATGAACCATCATTTACCAAGATGAGTTCCCAGGAAAACGGCTCACGCTGCAAATATTCGTATATGGAATCTAAGGTGCCTTTGTGGAAATTTTTGGCTTCGTTGTATGCCGGGACAATAACGCTTAGATATGGTTGATTGTTCATTTCGTAAATAGTATGATTCATTTCGTGAATCCAAACATGGGATCGGTTAAGTTGGCATTGTCGCCGGAACAACTGGTTTTGACTTCACTCGCTGAATATTTTGAATAGTCCGGCATAATCAAACCCAGAGCCCCGAAAGTATTATCCAAACGGTTGGCGCGGGGGTGAGGAAAAACAACTGTATATACGGGGCTGCCGCTTTTTGGCTGATTGACATGCAGTCCTGCCAGATAAAAGAAATAACGGTAACCCAGCTCATAACCCGGGTTTGTCATATATGATACTGCCACACAGGGGTAACCATGCAAGCGGGAATCAAGGGCAATAGCCTGAACCAGAGCTTTTTTCTCCAAATAACCGCTTTTGTTTATAGGCGAGGTGAGAAATACATTCAGGTGATACCCCAAGTATAAACCCAGAATAATTGCTGTCAGTAACCGGGTTTTCGGAAGGCGAGACAGAAACGAAAGAAACAGAGCCACTGAAGTGATCCATAGAATGTTCAAGCCATTTAAGTAGTATTCGGACAAAATAATGGGGTGGGCGGCAAAGAATAAAAGATATAAAGATATCCAGGCGAAAATAATCAGGGGGGTGAAAGACGGAATCACCTTTTTTAAGGCTAAAAGAGCGATAACAATCAGACACAATGCGGGAAGCAAATAAACAGACAGGGACGCTCCATCCGCGCGGGGAAAGAAGATGGCCGTGCTATTCCTGGCGGCATACAGGGCAACCCGGGAAAATTTTTGGGTTACTTTTCCGGATTTGGTCCCGATCGTTGCCAAACTGGAAACCAGGGAACGGGACTGAATAAAACCATGGCGGTATTCGAATAATAACAACGGAGCGGAGAGAATCACGAAAACTACCAGTGATAAAATTAAATCCCGAATCCGGTAAGACCGACGATGGATAAAAATACCCGGAAAAATCACGGGGACGAGTAAAATCAAGGCCAGGTTAAGATGCCAGACCAGGGCAAAAAGAACCGCCAGAATATACAAAGCAGATTTGTGCCCTGAATACAGCCTGCTGACTGCATAAAAAAACCAGACGGACCAAAAGAAGACCGGAGTAGTGGGCACTACTTCGCGCTCACTTTGTGAAACAGCAAATGACACAGAGTACAAAAGAGCGGCAATACTGCCGGTCGGGCGGCGAAAAAGCGTATTTAAAACCCAGTAAATGCTGGTAACTGTGGCCAAACCTACCAGCAATGAAAAGCCCAAGGAGCCGACGGGATCCATCCGGGCGGCCAAGTAGAAAGGAATGAGTAAATAGTAAAACAACGGGCCGATAAAAATCCCGGGAGAAGAAGTAAGCTGGCCAATCAGCCGAAGGTGTCTGTCAACCACAATGTCTTTGACTATCCAGGAAGCCAGGTCGTTGTCATGGCTGTATAAAAACCGGGCCTGGAGCTGATAGCCGCGGGTGATGAGGGCCAAAATAAGAACGATAAACAGCCAGGTATGACGTCTGAGCATAACAATCAATCGGACAGCTTAAAACGATGGCGGCGGGAAACGGTTATGGAATTGAACCTGACGGTTTCCTCGACAGAACCGATAGTAGCCTGACGGGCAAGCCAGGCGTCCAGAAACTGGGGATGCTGACCGTCGGGTTCATAAAGGGTATAAAGCCGGGTAGTTAGGGCAGATAACGGTTGGTGACGATACCTGGTCATTCCCCGCCAGAGAAAAAGATAGTCGTAGGCATAAGGTATAACAGGGGGGACATAGACGTCGGTGTTGAAAGGCAGGCCGGCCGTATCCTGATAAACCCAGTCTACTGCGGCCAGAGAACTGGAAAGAGTGACGGAGCCGGGATGGGGGCGGGTGAGAGCCAGTCCCAACTGCCAAGAGTTATGATACAAAAATATGCCGATGATAGCTATGACAGTCAATCGACTCAAGGTCCCGGCTGAGAAAGCAGAGGCGAGAACTGAGGCCACCAAAATGACCATTACAGGAAAGACACCTGTAAAATAATAGTCCCAAACATAGCCATTGTTGCCATGGTAAAACAATAGGGAAATGACGGGGACCAACCACCAGACCAGTAAGGTAAGGGTGGGGATTTTGGGCAGTCTGCGCCGGGCACTGAAAGCAAGTACGGTTAATATAACCACGAATAAACGTGAGATTTCCCGGGAAAGAAAAAATTTATTGGTAAAAATATCAAAATAAAACCTGAGTCGGCCGGTAAGCAGTTCTGTCAGCCGGGGTTGGAAGCTGCTGTCGGCAATCAAGAATTTCCGGAAAGCGTTAAACAGAAGATGACCGTGGCGGAAATCAAAAACTATCTGGGGGAGAAGAGTCAAACCAAAAAACGAAAAGCTGATTAAGAAATCCCGGGGTGAGGCTTTAAGGTGTTTACGGCGCCATAAAAGGACTACCAGAATGCTGGGAAGAAAAAAGGTAGCGGAAGCGGCTTCTAAATGCAGGGACAAACCCGCCGCCAGACCTAAAAGCCACCACCAGCGGCGACGGCCGTTTATAACATGAAGTAAAGAAAGAATTGTTAACAAGGCAAAGAACGGCAACGGGGTGGGGTTAGAAAGCCAGCGGTGGGAGAAAGAAATAGACCAGGAAAAGGCCAAAAATACGGCCGCAAAAAAACCGGCAGTCCGACTGAAGAAACGGGTACCGATGTGATATGCAAGGTAGATACCGGCTAAATTAATGATTACCAGCCAAACCGCAGGAAAAATCGGGTTACCGCGGCCCAGAAGATAAAAAGGGGCAATCAGATAATAGTAGAAAGGGCCTAAAAATATCCCCTCGATGCCGGTGGTCGGACCGATTAAAAAGAATTTACCTTTGTGCCATAAATCCCATATGACCAAGGCGTCCCGGCCCTGATCGTACCAGAAACCCAAGAAATCGGCAGTCCGGTATGTCCTGAGGGCGAAAGCGGCACCGAGAATGAAAAAAATCATGTCCCTTGCGGATTGTGAACCAAGCGATATAACTTAACTCCCCAGGGGAAATCCCATTGCCGGTCAATTTTGGCCCAACCAAAAGCCGCAATTTCCCACAACGGATGATTTATGGGATTACAGCCGTCAGGGAGTAAACCAGCCGGTTCACAGATTACAAACAGCTGGTCTGCCAACTTGTCATGAATTGTAAAGTAGGAAGCGAACTTCAATTCCAGAAAATACCGGTATGACGCGTCGTAATTGCTTTTGGCAATCAGAGCCAGATTGAAAGGCTGATTGCCGGAGGCGGAGATGATGAATTCGGATATTTCCCGGGTACGTGACAGCTGATAATTGGGGGGGAAGCGGAGGGGATTGGCGAGTAAGTTAATAGTAAATAGTAATAGTAATAGGAAAACAGAGACGATCCTGAGGCCGCGATATGACGACAGGAACTGAAGAGTGAAACCGAGAAGGAAAAAAGGGACGGGAAAAATAAAGCCGTAATAGTGAGCGTAAATGTGTTGTTTGTACAATCCCAATCCGACCAGACCTAAGGCCAGCCAGGCCAGGCAGAAAAGAAGATCCGGGGAGAGTTTTTTCAGTTTAAGTTTAAATCCAAGTTCAAGGATAATAACAGCCAAAACCAGGAATGAGACCGCCTGTCCCCAAAAGGTATTTTTGGCGGTTAAAAGGGTGGTGTTTAGGTCCTGCCAAAGGGGCCAAAGGTGGGGAGCTGACTTGTATATTTTGGCGTTGACTGTGGTTTGGCGGTTGGCAAAAAATTGCTGTATCGCGCCGAAATTATTCCATCCATGACGCAGATCGAAAAACAGCAGAGGGGACATTAAAACCAAGAAGACAGTAATAGTAAGTAGTAAATAGTTAATAGTTTTGGGGTGGCGATATTTATTAACCGCGTGGCTCGTGAAGATAATAATTGGGGGGAGGAGTAAGAGGCCGAGATAGTGAGAGTTGAGGACAAAGGCAAAGGAGACCCCGGCAATTATCAGCCATCGCCAGTAACCGAAACGCCACACTTTCCATAATCCATACATAGTAATCAAAGCAAAAAAAGGCATGACATTGGGATTCCAGGATGAGCGGGAGTAAGTAATCACGACCGGTGACACGGCCAAAGCTAGAGCTGCGATCAGAGCCGGGATGCGGCCAAACCACTGCCGGCCGATCCACCACAGCAGAGCCACTGTAGCCACCCCCATCAATGCCACCTGGACAGCCGGACCTACAGGAGAGAAACCAAAAACTGCCAGGGAAGGTGCAACCAAATAATAATATAAAGGACCCAAATACATATTCCCAATTGATGTGCCCGGTCCGATAAGGGGGAAATGTTCACCCGTCACAATTGCACGCATCACCAGAGCATCCCGGCCTTCGTCGCCCAAGAAAGTCAAATACTGACCGATATTCCAGAGCCGGAAAAAAGAGGCGATGAGTAAAACAGCCAGAATGGCCAGAGCCTCCCAGCGGAAAACGGCTCTCCCCTTCTCCACCAATATTTCCTTTTTAAATTGCCACCAGTAAAGAAATAGTTCCCGCAACGCTTTGATGATCACCCGAGGATTTGCGCCGGTAGACCGGCCGGCAGTGCGCAGCAGATGAGTGACCGGCACTTCGGCAACGGTTAACCCTCGGGCGCGGGCTGCCGCAAACAGCTGGGTATCAATCAGCGCCCCGTCGGAAGTGAGGCGGACCTGATCTAAAATGTTCTTTTTGAAAAGCTTGAAACCGCAGTCAATATCCGTGGCCAAATAGCCGAATAAAGCCCTGACCAAAGTATTCCAACTCCAGCGATTGAAGCGGCGGAAAAAACTTTCCCGGGTATGCTGACGAATACCGCTGACTATATCCGCGTTTGTCCGCTGCTGGCAGTCCAGAAAGCGGGTGATCTGGGCAAAGTCAAATTGGTTGTCTGCCGGTACGAAAGCGATAAAATCTTTCGACGCAGCAGCGAATCCCGCTTTTAAAGAACCTCCATAACCCCGGTTGGGCCGGTTTTCGACCACTTTGAGATGAGGAATTTTGGCAAGGAAACTTTTGGCTACCGCACCGGTAGCATCGCGGGAACCATCGTCGACAACGATTATTTCCCATCCGGTAACACCGGGGATTTTTTTGATGACCGAAAAAATCCGGGTAAGACAGGCACCGATGTTTTTTTCTTCATTGTAAGCCGGAATAACCACGCTCAAACTGAGGTTTTTCATGACTTGGCTAATCATACCAGCATGGGGACGCCCAGCGCTACTTTCACCTGGCTAAGCCGGGTGTTATGATGCTTTTGAGATGCCTGCAAAGTCGGGGCTTGCTTTAATAATGGTTGTGATACTGGTGTCAACTGCAGTAGTGTGGTTGCCTGTAGGCCGGGAAAAAATCTACGAAAACTACGACGGTCCTTATTATGTGGCTGTAGCCAGAAGTTGGTATAACAAGGAGATTTTAGGGAGAAACTTTTCGTTTCCGATTCCACTGGAATATTATGCGGCGCACTTTCCTCTGTATCCGGCTTTGATAAACGCTATATCCGCTTTTGGTTTGAACCGACTACAGGCAATGTTGGCCGTGAATCTGGCGGCGACGGCGGCGGCAGCGATGGTGATTTACAAAGTGGTGGAAGTACAAAAGTGGGGTAATCCGCTGTGGGTAGCCTTGGCCTGGCTTTTTGTTTGGCCGAGGATGTGGGCAGTGCGGGTCGTGGGCAGTCCGGAAACATTGTTTGTACTTTGGATAATCGCCAGCTTATATTTTTTCCAAAAAAGGAAATTTTGGCAGGCGGCAATTTTCGGAAGCCTGGCAGTGAGCACCAAAAGTCCGGGGATCTTGCTGTTTCCGGCATACATATTATGGTGGGGTGAAAACTTTATGAAAACTAAAAAATGGGAGGGTAAAATTTACCCGATTTTGCTGATTCCGGCCGCATTGGCCGCCGTTTTCGGTTTGTTCTGGTTAAGGACGGGGGATTTTTGGGCATATTTCCATTCGGGAGACAACATTCATCTGCAACTTTTACCATTTAAAGTGTTTGACAGCAGTCAATCCTGGGTGGGAAATTTTTGGCTGGAAGATGTGTTGTGGATTTATTTCATCGGAGCTTTGGGAATTTACCATGCTTTCAAAAAAAGCCGGGTTTGGGGGTGGTGGGGGGCGGTCTTTTTTGTCAGCATTTTGTTTGTGTCGCACCGGGACATCAGCCGGTACAGTTTGCCACTGGTTCCCATAGTTTTGGTCGGTTTGTCGGAATTGCTGAACAGAAAAGAGGTCAGACTGACTTTACTGTTGTTTTTGATCCCGGCTTACTTGTATACGGTAAATTTTGTCAGCCACAATTTTTTCCCTATTTCCGACTGGGGTCCTTTTTTGTAGTTTTCCAAATGATAGTGTTGTAGATAACGTAGTTGGTAATCAGGACTAAAACTAAGGCGCCGAAGTAGAAAAACTGGATGATAATCGGGCTTCCGGCGGCAACAATCTCCCCAATCCTCAAAATGACATACTGGATAATTAAAGCAATCAGAGACGTGAGATTGAATTGGATGAACTTGAAGATTAGTTTTGATCCGGTAATCTGATAATCGCGGAAGGTCCAGAGGTTGTTAAGGGTAAAGTTGCTGATGATAGCCATTTCCCCGCCGATGACCACGGCTATTGAGGGGGCTAAAAGTCGGGTAAACACAGCGGTGAATTCGAAAAATAGAGTCTGTATACCTAAGCCGGTGCCGCCGACCAGTCCGAATTTGACAAAGCGCTGAATTTTGGGGTTGGCTAACTGGAGCAGAAAAATGACACGCAAAGTTTCCCGCATCTCGTTTTTGATAATTTTTGACTCGCCCTGGGTGCGATGGGCAAACTTGAAAGGTACTTCTTTGATTTTGGCGCCTTTTTGAACCATATAAAAGAGGAGGTGGATTTTGTAGGCGAAGCTTTTAGATAACAGTTTCTCAAAATCAAATTCGTCCATAAAGCCTTTGACCCGGGCTAATTTGAAGCCGCCGGTGACATCGTGAATACCGGGCAACAGCAAAAGCACCCGGGCGACCAAATTACCTACAACACTCAAAAATTTACGTTTGAAACCCCATTGCCTGGGAATCGACCCTCCGGGAATGTAGCGGGAGCCGATGATATAGTCGTAACCCCGGTCGATTTGGGCCACCAGACGGGGGATATCCTGCGGCGGATGCTGAAAATCGCTGTCAAATTCCATTAAATAGTCGGCCTGAAGGTTTTTCATCGCGTACTGCATACCCCGGGCGTAGGCCATTCCGAGACCCTGCTTTTTACCGCCTCCCAGAAGATGCAGCCAGGGATAGTGCTGTATCTTATCCTTGATCACGTCAGCAGTTCCGTCAGGGCTGGAATCGTCAACATAAAGGACTTCGACTGTGTGGGAATCAATTTTAGGTATTATTTCGGCCAGAGTGTCGATCATCCTGACCGTATTTTCCCGTTCATTGTAGGAGGGGATGATGATGACAACTTTTGCCATAAGTTAATAATACGGGATGTCAAAACTAATGTATAGCCGGTAACGTCCCCTTAATCCCCCTCTTAATTCGAGCTTGCGGCTCGCGTCTTACGCCGTAAGAGGGGGACACCGGTAGATTAGGGGTTATAATTATGTACGTGAATATTGATGTATTAACTTTATTTCCGGAACAGTTTTCCGGGGTGTTTGAGCATTCCATCATCAAGCGGGCTCGGGACAAGTTCCTCGCGGAGATAAAAATCCATAATTTAAGGGATTGGGCAGCGGATAAATACAAATCAGTGGACGACAGGCCATACGGGGGAGGAGCCGGGATGATTTTGCGCGTGGACATCATTGATAAAGCTGTGGAAAAACTCAAAACTCAAAATTCTGGCGAAGCCGGCAAGGTTGTCTTGCTGGATGCGGGGGGAACCAGGTTTGATCAGAAAAAAGCGGTTGATTTAAGCCATGAACCACATTTGATATTGATTGCCGGGCATTACGAGGGTGTGGACCATCGGGTGCACGAGCATATCGCTGATGAAATTATTTCCATCGGCGATTATGTGCTGTCGGGAGGGGAAATACCGGTAATGGTGATTGTAGACGCGGTTGTGAGGCTGCTGCCGGGGGTATTGGGAAATCCAGCATCTCTTGATGAGGAATCATTTGGTGATAGTTCATCGTTTCCTGTTCATAGTTCATCGCGGGTGGAATATGCGCAGTATACCCGGCCGGAGGTGTATAAAGGCTGGAAGGTACCGGAGGTGCTGGTATTGGGAAACCACAAGAAAATTGAGGAGTGGAAGAAAACTAGGGTTTAAGAAGCTTTTCCCATTGGTCGTTAACTTGGGTACGGGTCTTGGATTGAACAACAGTTTTTTCCAGTTGTTCTTTGATAATCTCGGGATCCGTCTTTTTAAAATTATCTCCAAGCTGGATAATTATTTCTTCTAATCTCTGTTTATAAAACCCAACCGGGCCTACTATGCTTTTTAGCTTATCAATATTTAGGATAGTATCTACCCTCTTTTCGGGAGTAAGTCGGTTCAATTCCTCTTTGGTGATTTTATTTACCGGAAGATCGGGCAGAATGTGTTTTTTGAGAAGGAGTCCGATCTCATATGGAGTTGTCCAACCTTCATTGGCCACATGAATGACACCAGTCGTTCTTTTATCCACTAACTCACTGGTCCATTGCATGAGATCCTCGATAACGGTGCCACTGTTGGGAGTATCTATAAACTTGGTGAATGTAAGTAATTTAAGAAGCATATTTTTGTAATTTATCTGAGAAGAAACTGGTTGACGGGGCCTGAGGATAAGACATCGAAAATTTGGCTGCTTGTTAAAGAGGATTAAGTTTTCCGCCCAAACCTTGGTCCAAGAGTAATAAGAAATCGGGTGGGGAGTGTCTTCTTCTTTTTTAAAATCATTTTCATCTTTGCTTTCTAAGATACAGCCACTGGAAAAATGTACGAAGTAAATTGCTTTTTTGTCACAAACTTGAGCCACATTATCAGCCCCCAAAACATTTACTTTAAATGTCTGCAACTTGTTTTGAGCACACCATTCGAGATTAGTTTTTGCGGCTGTATTGATAACTACTGTGGGTTGGAAAGCAGAAACAGCTACTTCGATTTGCGTTAAGTCTGTAATGTCCGTAGAAGTAATTTGGCAAGGTATTCCTTTTGCAGAAAAATAGTTGAGATAGAAATTTCCAATCTGGCCGTTACCGAATATTAGAATTTTATCCATTCTTTAAAAAACCGCTTATCTGGATTTAACTAATAATTTTTTTTGAACAGCAGGATCTATGATGGGACGGTTTTCTTTTAAAGAGCGCCACCACCATTCATTGTCTTTATACCAGTTTACTGTTTTTTCCAACCATTTTTCAAACTTATATTGAGGCTTCCAACCCAAAACCCTTTGTATTTTAGACGAGTCTACTGCGTAGCGCGCGTCGTGACCCAAACGGTGCTCAACGGGTTGAATCCATGATTTATCTTTACCCATTAGCCTGAGTATCTCCAAGGTAACCTGAAGGTTGGTACGCTGCGAATTTCCGCCGACACAAAAGGTCTGGCCGACGATTTTGGAATCCTTTAAAGCCGCGTGAATAACCATATCGATGGCCCGGCAGTGATCAAGAACATAGATCCAGTCCCTGACGTTTTCACCTTTTCCCATCAAGGGAACTTTCCGGTTGGTAATAAGGTTGGTGATAAAACGGGGAATAAGTTTTTCCGGGTCTTGATAAGGGCCAAAGTTGTCGGAAGTGTTGGTAATAGTAACAGGTAAACCGTAAGTTTCATGCCAAGCCCGAACCAGATGATCCGAAGCGGCTTTGGAGGCAGAGTAAGGGCTGTGGGGGGCATAAGGAGTTAATTCGTCAAATTTGTGTTTTGACTTGAGAGGCAGTGCCCCGAATACTTCGTCCGTAGATACGTGGTGAAATAGTTTAACCCCATGTTTGAGGGCATGCTGGAGAAGGACATAAGTGCCAAAAACGTTGGTTTGGATAAACGCATCCGGACCAAGAATACTGCGGTCAACGTGGGACTCGGCGGCGAAATGAACGACAATGTCAATTCCCCGCATGGTTTTGTCCACCGTCTTGGCGTGACAGATGTCCCCCCGAAGGAATTCGAGATCCAATCCCGAAATGTTTTCCCGATGGCCGGCGTAAGTTAGCTTGTCGAGAACCACCAGATGATACCGGGGATATTTTTCCTTCAGATAGCGGGTAAAGTTTAAGCCGATAAAACCGGCACCGCCGGTAATAAGTATTTTCATATTCTGGATTTTTTAGCCCAGTAGGAATTGGCCTTGAAGAGAGTTTCGAATTTACCCGCGTCGGTCCAGAAACCACGCAATAGGCGCCACTGAAGCTGGCCTTTTTTGAGATAGCTGTTGTTGACATCGGTAATTTCCAGTTCACCCCGACCTGATGGTTTCAGGCGGCGAATGATATCAAAAACCTGATGATCATAAAGATAAAGGCCGGTGACGGCATAGGGCGATTTAGGGTGACGGGGTTTTTCTTCGAGGCGTAGAATCTTCCGGTCTGAAGGAGAAAATACGGGGACACCGTAGCGGCCGGGGTCGGGAACTCTCTTTAAAAATATCAAGGCCCCTTTGGTGAAGGATGAGACATCCTGACTGATATCAGCGTCTGTAGTGTTGTCACCCAGAATCACGGCCATATTTTGACCTGCTGAGAAATCCTGAGCCAGACTGAGAGCGTCTGCAATACCCCCCTCGTTTTCCTGATAAGCATATTCCAAATGCTTTATCCCTAAGTGATGACCGTTCCTAATCACGCGCAGGAAATGACCGGCGTGCGGGCCGCCAATGACCAGTAATATCTCGGTAATTCCGGCACGCACCAAGGTCTGAAGCGGATAAAAGACCATGGGTTTATCGAAAACCGGAAGCAAATGTTTGTTTGTAGCGTAAGTTAAAGGGTAGAGTCGGGTACCCAAACCACCGGCTAAGATTACTCCTTTCATAAGTTTGCCCTTTTTAACATAAATTCGCGAACTTTTTGATAATGGCTGCCTGCTTTAGTGAGAAAACTTTCGTAAAGGATAATTTTATCGACAGTAAAGACCGGCAGAGGTCGGAAATTCTGAGCCCTGATCTGATCCAAATATCTTTTGGTCAGTGTTGGGTCAGTGCGCTTGAGACGGCCGATGGTCAGATGGGGAAGAAAACGGCGGGGTTGAGGAAGGGAGAGTTTGGAGAGAGACAGAGATAGAGATTTTTGCATCTTTTTGAGTAAGTCGATATCTCCTGCAAAACCGATGTAAATAATTGAATTGTCGTGACGCTGATACAGAGTTTCCAAAAACATAGGCTCCAGGGAAAATTGCGTCATCGCCGCGGCAACCCGGGTCAAAGTCGTGGTTATAGGACCCAAATTTTGGTCCGGAATGCGGCCAAGAAAGTTTAGAGTCAGGTGCAATTTGTCAGTATCTTCCCAATTGACAGGCAGATCCAAGTGAGCCAGCCGGGATTGAAGGCGGCGGACGCCAGACCGGATTGAGGGTGGCGGGTCGATGGCGATGAACAGGCGATGGGTCAAGCTCGAAGCAGCAAAGAGCCAAACAATAACACGGCTAAAAGCGCCACCAGAATATACTCTATAACTATTTTGATATGCAAGTCACGATGTTCGCTGTGATGAGCTATACCCCACACAACATAGGAGACAGCCATGCTGATGACAACCACCATTTGGACCGCCGGCCGATTGTCAAACCAAAAAATTCCCCATAAACCAACCAGCTGAGCACACAGCAGAGTGAAATAATGTAAAGGATGGCGGGAAAAATCTTTTGAAAAAACTATTTTAGACATCGTTTTTTATTAAATCGGCGGCTAAATTATTTGACCGCGCAGGATAGTTGCGGCGGCAACAACTAATATGGACAGGAAAATAAAATGGGCAAAGCTTTTGCTGGTCCAACGGATGAGTTTTCTGCGATTGACTATGATAAGGTCTAACAGTAATACCCCGACGAAAAGCGTAAACACCGACAGGGTCAGGATTTTTGTTGCCTGGAAAGGTGAACTGAGCGGGATCTGAGGACCAGCAGATAAAGTGAGTGCAGTCAAGCCCGAAGAAGAGTTGGCGGCGGGAAGGGAGGGAGCCGGACTGGGGGCTTCCTGGGCTTTGGCCACCAGAGTTGAACCGCCGGAGGTGGCCCCAAGACTGGAAACCCGGGTACCGAACATTTGCACGACCAAGGTAGTGTCCCGGCCACCCAAGGTACCGTCGACGACAGCCACACCCATATCCTGATAACGATTGCTGAGCAAGTTTTCCCGGTGGGTTGAGGAGTTCATCCATGCCTGAATCACTGACTGGGGATCGGCAAAATCCCGGGCCAAATTCTCCCCGGCATAACGATAGGTGTAACCGGACTCCGTGATAAAAGCCCAGGGTTCCCGCCCTGTGGGAGAAACATGAGCCCAATAATCCCGGGCGAACATATCAGCGGCTTTCTGGGCCGCGGCTTGGCTTAATTGATTGTCCAAAGTCAGGAGCGGAAGGTGGTTTGACTGACGCTGTGTATTAGTCAGCTGCAAAATCTGCGCGGGCTGGATTTGAGAAGCGTAACCTAATATCCGGGGATAACGATAAGAAATTTGGCTAATAGCCAGCTGGACAACTACAAATAAGGAGATGATGACGGCCACAGAAGAGGGGTGAAGAAGCCGGGCCCGCTGGTTGTTGGAGTGATGCGGCAGAAAAAGGTGGGCCAGAAGGGACATTAGTACCATATTGGAAGAAATACCGGTTAAAGTCAATTCGCGCATCGGACAGAAAGAATATTTGTGATATGGTTGGAGTCATTTTGTCCGAATTGACAAAAAAGCGGCTGGTAATTATCCTAATGCGAAACCAACCGCAATCGGAAGTTTTTGAAAGTTTTTTATGCCTGCCCGATTGCTTTTTGGTTTTATTACTATCCTGAGGTCTGCCCCCGAGGGGTAGTTTTTTAGTGGAAAAACAGGCAACTGAAAGGAGGTGAGAAATAAATGATGAAATTTACCAAAACATTGCTTGCAGCCGGAATATTGGCGGCTATGGCGGTAGTGCCGGCGATGGCGGAAGAGGTCATTGTTTCCGGAAACGGCAATAATTCAAACAATACGGCGATCGTCAAAGACGAATCGTCCACGACTGTGCTCCAGGGTAACGCCACGGTAGTGGTCACTATTGCGGAAGTCAAAAGCGACACCGGAGATAATAGTGCCAACAACAACACGACCGGTTCGAATGGCGATCCCACCATAAATACCGGTGACGCTACCTCAAAACTGAAGGTGGATGTGGCCGGTGGGACAAATACCGCAACCCTGCCCGAACCGTGCGGCTGTCCGGATGATGACACAGTCAAGATCAAGGACAACGGAAACGGTTCTACCAATAAAGTAGTGGTGAAGGATGATTCAACTACTCTGGTAGGCCAAGGCAATTTGACCGGGGTTTTGACATTGGCCAAGGTCAAATCCGATTCCGGTGACAACAAAGCCAATAACAATACCGGATCAGGCAACGTGAAGATCAAGACGGGGAATGCCAAGTCCAAGCTAAAAGTCAAAGTGACCGGATCTTCCAACACCCTAAATCCGTAAGGATTGGCTGAGTTTTTTCTAAAAAGCCCTGCTGACTAACGAGCGGGGCTTTTTTTAACGGCTAGGCCGGGCCGTGACAATCAGCCGCTGGGAATCCAGGAACCCCGAGCAAGTAAAGAGGGTGAGAATTTCGTCCGGGGAGGGAGAGATCACTGAAGTCTGGCTGGGAGCGACGAATTGTAAAGTATCAACGCTATAGCGATACCAGCGGGAATCAGTCAATACATAAACCGGGTCCCCTATTTTTATCCGGCGCAGGGGTAAAAACAAACCTTCCCGGGCATGGGCAAAAATGACAGTGTTGCCGATTTGACCAGGATTGGCCGAACCGACTCCGTGAGAAGCCGTTGATTCGGACAGTTCCCAATACCCATTTACCACCTGGGCTTCAATTACGGGGAGATCGATATTTAATCCGGGGATGAGTATACGGACAGGTGATTGGGGAAGGTTTCCGGGGGACAATAAACCGGGATCGATTTTGATAGGATCTCCGGAGAGAAGAGGGGAAGAAGAGGCAGTAGAAGCGGACGTTGGGATCAAAGTCGGCCCCGGGGTTGAGAAATCAGCCGCGGGCGGGGCCGACCCGGCCTGACGATAGAGTTGGGGGAAAACCGCCAAAGCCACTCCAAAAACAATCAGGACAAGCTTGATAAACCGCCGGGGAGGGCGGAACTTTAAGCGCGGGAGACGCGAAGAAGTTTGGCGCCTGACAGACATATGCTGGCGGCCAGGTAAAAAGCATATTCGAGAACCGAAACGGGGCCGCTGGTCGCCGATAATCCCAAAACCTGACCACCGGCGGCTGAGGATCCCCCTGTTCCCCCGCCGGAGCCGCTACTGCTCCCTGAGGTACTTGCCCCGGTTGAGGCGGCCGGAGCAGTAGTGGGCTGGGCTCCACCGACAGCCGGAACCGGAGTCGCGGTGGGGTCAGGAGCACTTTGGGGTTTCTGGGTGGGAATAGGAGTAGGAGTGCAACAACCGATTATGGCTTTGTTTTGATTGAAAAAATTGTTAACTTCTACTTCGGTTGTGGCATCGCCTGTGGTTATTGTGGTTTCTCCTTCATTCCCGGAGGCTGAGTTGCCGCCGGTATTGGCCCGGGCATCAATCTCGTTTGTGAGCTCAATACTCCCCCCCTGTTGCACATTTATAGATGAACCCGATTGGACGACGATGCTGTTGTCCGATCCTGAGGCGTTGCCCGAAACATCCAGCTCATAAACAGCAGAAACTTTGGCTACGACAGTAACCGTTAAGACCAGAAAAATGAGAGTTGCCAGCTGGCGCATAAAAATCGGCAGGTAATGGAATCAGGCAGTGGGCAAGAAGAATTTAGAAAGGCAGGCGTCGAAGTTTGAATTTTAGCAGGCCGAGTATACCAACCACGGGTAAGATTAGCAAGAACCAGGCTAAATTAATATGCAGGATGTTGCGCCCGGAAGTCGGGACCGGAGTAATAATGGCGTCTTTGATATCCCCGACAGTGAAACTGGCAATCAGAGCTTCCGGTTCGTCGTTTCCTGCGGCCGAAAAAGTAAACGCGGTAGTACCCAGTATCCGGCGGGTAAGAGTGGTGACTGCAGGCGAAGCGGCGGGGTTGACGGTTTTAGATCCTCTCCGCCGACGGGGTCAGGGGCGGGGTTGTCAGCCAGAGCCTGCGCTTGGGTCGGAGCCTTCTTTTGCCCGGGGCCGACAAAATCCCCCAGCCAGGAGCCAAAGACATTTACCACGGTGACAAACAGCTTTCCGCCACCGGAAATATTGTTGTTGACGAAGTTGACAATGTTGGCAATAACTTGGGCGTCGCCGGTCTGAATAAGATTGTCCCCGCCGGTGTTGTAATTGGCCGAATTGCCGCCGGTATTGGCAGAAAGATCCAAATTGTTGGATATATTGGCGGTATTGGTTTGGGTAGTGGTATTGGTGGTATTTTGAGTAACTGAGGCAGTATTGGTCGAACCGGCACCGTTACCGGAGTTGACGGCCGTAATTTCCCCATTTGGACCGACGGTAAATTCCGTCCCTTGTGAGCCGGCGTAGTTGGCATCATCGGGAGAGCCAATAATATGGCCTATCCATTTGCCCGCTTCGTTGACCAACACTAACCACCAGTTTCCTCCCGAAACATTGGAGTTGGCTACATTGAGAACCGAGGCGGTGACATTGGTATCGCCGGTCCTGATCAGATTGTCCCCTCCGGTATTGCCTGAGGTCGAGTTGTCCCCGGTGGCGGCCTCCATAACCAAATTGTTATTGATAGTGGCTTCGTTGGCCTGGAAGGTGTTGTCCGTGACGGTGGTATTGACAGCGGCAGTGTTGGCGGAGCCGGCACCGTTTTTCTGATTGGCCACGGTAACGTCGGTGCCGCAGCAGGTTCCCAGCAGTTCTTCGGGGAAAATAATATCTCCCACCAAATCCCCGTAGATATTTACCACGCCGAAAATGACGTTTCCGGATACATTATTATTAGCAAAGGTCAGAGCGTTGGCGGAAACGTTGGCGTCACCTGTCGCTATGGCATTGTCACCGCCGGTATTAAAGCTGGTTTGGTTGTTGCCTGAGTCGGCCGCCAGAACCAGGGTGTTGCCCACTGTAGCGTCATTGGTCTGGAATGTGGCATCAGCAGAATTGATAGTGACCTGCCCGGTATTGGTGGAATCTGCGCCGTTGCCGGTATTTGAAACTAAAGTTTCACCAGAAGGGCAACCCGAAATACAGTTGGCGGCAAAATCCAAAACATAATCTCCCTGGTGGTCGTCGGCGATATTAAACTCGGAAACGGAGACCCCGGCCAAGTTGGTATTGACGGCAGTTATCGCCGTACCGGAAACATTGGCATCACCTGTGGAAATGGCGGAATTGCCCACATTGAATGAGGCGGAATTGTCACCGGTGGTACTGGTCTGGTTTAAGTTATTCCTCACAGTAGCCGAGTTCTCCTGATTGGTGGTATTGGTATCAGAAACAGTCACTGAGCCGGAGCTGGCAGATTCGGCGCCGTTGCCGGTGCTGGCAACGGTAATGCCGCCGGTACCCGATCCTTTGGGAACTGCAGCCAAATTGGTATTGGCTTCGGAAATTACAATACCGGAGTTGGTGGCGTCACCCGTGGCAATCAGGGTGTCGCCGGACTGGCCGTTTTGAACTTTACCCTGGTCCGAGACTCCAGGCGCGGAAGCCAGGGGAACTGAGGAGTCTGATACCGGTTCGGGCTCAGAGGGGGAAGGGGAAGGGGCGACAGGTGCGGCGTCGGCCGGAGCTGAAGTGGGAGAAGGATTAGCGGGGGGCGAATTTGTCGGAGCCGGAGGTTCTTGAGTCGGCTGAGATGACGGAGGCGGAGCGGTAGGCGCAGGCGGTGGTCGGGGGCGCAGCCGGGGGCGGCGGGGGCGGCGGGGGCGGCGGAGGAGCTGACTGAGCCCGGACAGGCAGGACCTGGACCAATAAGATACCGCAGAGGGCTACTACCGACACGAGGCGGTGGATAAATTGGGTGTTCTTTTTATTAAACATTGTTAGTTAATTTCTAATTTTTAAATCCTAATTTCTAAATATTTTTGTTTTTGAGTTTGTGAGGTGGCCGGCTGAAGTGCTAGCAGGCGCACCCCACAAACGTCAAAATTTAAACTAATCCCAAGAAACCCAAAAGTTGACTTAGGCTCAGATTGAAACTGAAACTGAAGTCAAATTCGGGCCATTCGGGCAATTCGGGCCATTCAAAACCAGCTCCGTCACCATAAATGTTGACGTTACCGGAATTGCTTACGGCCACATGATCCAAAGCGTCTCCTGTCAGGATACCCGGATCACCCTCGGGATCTCCGGTGTTCTGATCGACGTCATTTTCGCCAGTCTCAGAATCCCCATCGACATCGTTGAGAAGGAAAGCGAAATTTCCGTATTCTCCCCAACCTTGGTAGACATTCTTTTCGCTTTCAAGTTCGGCTTCGATCTCGTTTTCGGTATCAGCCCCGTTTTCGCCAATCTTGGCAAAAAGGTCCAATAGGCATCCGCAGTCAACCTCAGCAGAGTTGAAGTTGACCATGTTGTCAAC
>Ga0075791_121_pt1 | contig 30962 bp, 27 predicted proteins | sample RifGroC1_FD_67887 | JGI IMG/M metagenome (GOLD analysis project Ga0075791, IMG submission 67887) | Microgenomates (Amesbacteria) bacterium GW2011_GWC1_48_10 | reverse complement strand
TCGTGTAGCCAGACTAGGAAGCCCTTCTTTAGGCGTCCTTAGCTCCGATATACATCGGAGCGGTCAAGCGTAGCGTCTGCCGCGCTGACGACGGGGCCAATAGGCAAATTTTACCAGCAGGAGTAAGATAAATACAGCCGATGGCCAAAAAAGTTATCAATTACCGGCAGGTTTTAAACCGGCTGGGAGTTGTTCTCCTGGCTTTTTCCCTGGCTGGAAATATTTTTTTATTAAAACATCAATCAACTGTATCCTCGACTCATCTGGTAACGGAAGTTCTGGACGGCGACACTTTCGTAACTGAAGATAAATCCATCATCAGGTTTGACAGTCTGGATGCACCGGAAATAGGCCGGTGTGGAAGCTTGCAGGCAAAGCAGGAGCTGGAAAAACTGATCTTGGGGAAAAGGGTCAAAATAGAAGCTGTCGTAAGGGATCCCACCGGCAGAGTGATAGCCACAGTCCGCCAAGGATCTTCATGGGTGGACGAAAAGCTAATTGCTTCCGGTTGGGTCAAGTACGCATCTACAACCATTGAAGGTCATGGGAAATTGAAATCTATCGATGACCAAAATGAGATATTAAAAATAGGGATTCATAGTAACCTATGTACACAATATGAGAACGCTTACAATCCGAAATGTAATATCAAAGGAAACATTGTTGACGAATGGACAAACAGGGGAGAGAAAATCTATCATTTACCGGGATGCGCGCAATACAAAAGCACTCGGATAGAAAAGTACCGGGGTGAAGAGTGGTTTTGTAGTGAAAAGGAGGCTGTCAAGGCAGGATATACAAAATCACAAGCCTGCCCCTGAGATGGAATATAGGAATAGATACGGTTATAATTTGAAAGGGCGTTTAGGGTGGGGGCGATACGACTGAAGCTGTATCTCCCCGCTCGCATAATTCGCGGGGCGATAGCTCAATTACGAGTTCCGCCCAGCGGAACGAGAGATACCCGGAAAATATTTGAAGCCCTTTGTGATCCTGGGGCGATAGCTCAATGGTAGAGCACCAGCCTTTTAAGCTGTGGGTTCTGGGTTCGAATCCCAGTCGCCTCACTATAAAGCCCCTGAAGTAAACGCTTCTAAAAAAGCTTAAAACCAAGGTTCAAGTTTACAAATACTAATAGCAGGTTTTTCCCCTGGTTTTGTTTTTATCTGCACGTATTTGGGTACTTCCCTACGACGTTCATACGTTACACATTCCGCACACACGCCGAAAACTATAGCTGTGCAAAATCCCCATAGTCATTCTGAGCCGTTACCTCGACATTCTTGCCGCCCTTTCCATGAGCACATTCAGCTTTTATACTTGCCACATAGTAATTATACACTTCTTTTAATTAAATCATTACTTGCATAATGTGTTACATTAGACAGATGGAATTATATTAATGAAAGGAGGTGATAATAAATGAATGTTAAGAAAATTTTAGTAGGAGCAGCGTCCGGGATCCTACATATGCCAATGACCATCTAGTCATGAAATGGAGCAAGGCTTGGAATGATGCCAGATTTAATGGTGCGCCTTGGACACCAGATGCCTGGGAAAATAACGAGTGGAATGGTGCGGTTCCCGGTGGTTCAGGCGAAGTTTGGCACTATAAAATAGTCTGGGTAGGTTCCGACTTAGAAGATAGTCCATACTGGAGACCTGGTGGTTATGCCATCTGGGGACAATTTGAGGTAATTATGGATCAAGGTATTTCGGGTGGTTTACATACCTGGTTTGCCCACGCCAACCCTACAGGTTACGGAGCATATTAAATCCGTTAAACCTTAACAAACAACCCACCGCCTGAATATCGGTGGGTTGTTTTATTCTCAAAGATAACACCCTGGCGGTTGGGATTTATATTGGGTAATATAAAGAAGTATCTTTAAATTTATGTTAACCAGACTTCTTACCGGCACCGGTCTTTTTCCTCTTTCCGGCAACCTCTACCTCAACGACATTCTCGACATTCTCATCATCAGCCTTTTTCTCTATTCGCTTTTAATACTTTTCAAAAAAACCAGGACCATATCCATTATCCTGGGTCTGGTCATAGTTATCATTCTGTATATTTTTGCCCAGGTCTTCAATTTGTATCTGACTCTGCAGACTCTCCAGTACTTTGTGGGTGTTTCCGCTTTTCTTTTCGTCATCGTCTTTCAGCAGGAGATTCGCAAATATTTTGAACTGCTGGGACTGGCCGGTTCCCGCCAGATCAAAGTCGGTCCTTTACTGCAGAAATCCCCCTCCACAGCCGAAATTATCCAATCCTGTGTCAGGCTGGCCCAATCCCGGATCGGCGCACTGATCGTAGTCGCCGGCAAAGACAATTTGGACTCTTATATTTCCGGCGGAATCCCGCTTGACGGAATTATTTCGGAGGAAACTATCATGAGTATATTCGAGCCGCATTCCTACGGCCATGACGGGGCTTTGATCATTACCAAAAATCGCATCTCCCAATTTGGCGTGCATTTGCCTCTCTCCATCAACTTCAGGGAAATCGGCAAACACGGCACCCGTCACAGTGCGGGCTTAGGTTTATCGGAAAAAATTGATGCCCTCTCCATCATAGTTTCCGAGGAAAAAGGCACGATTTCGATTTGCCGTGACGGCAAAATGAAGACTATTGAAGATTTTTCCCTCTTAGAAAAAGAACTCGACAGATTTATCAAGTCCAAGTTTATGCCGCCTTCTGATGGCTTTTTTATCCGTTTGTTCAAAAAGGATTTATGGCTCAAATTATCCGCGATCCTGGTTACCAGCGTCATTTGGTTTTTCAGCGCTTACCGGGCCGAAATTGTCTACCGGGAGTATCAGGTGCCGGTAACTTTCGACAATTTACCCCGTGACGTTTTTATAGAAACATACAGTCCCAAGGAGATAACAATTTCCGTCAGCGGTCGGGGAGAATCAGCGTTTTTAAATCTTAAAAACTCCGTGTTTTCCATCACAGTGGATGCCTCCCGGCTCAAAAACGGTGTCAACGAAATTGCTCTCACCGAAAAAAATATTCTCCAGCCGGCTAACCTCAAAATAGACTCGGTTAACCCCTCTTCACTTCTTCTTACTGCCCGGAAACGCTTTCCGGTCCTGACTCCCGTAACCGCCAGCACCCGCGGTCAAGTCCCTCCCGGCTTCCAGCTTTTGTCGGTAGATATCAGTCCGCAGTCGCTGGAGCTTTGGTACCCTGAAAACTCATCTCCGTCGGCTCAGATTTCTACCGAAATCATTGACCTGTCCCGGTACCAGGAAACGGTGGTTATTCCGGTCGGAGTGGTCATTCCCGACCAAGCCAGTGTTCTGCTTGACAATCCTACGGTAAATGTTGGCTTGACCATCGAAAAAATATAAAGGTCATCCAGGAGTATAATTAATATTATGTCCAAGGCCCACAAAATCCTCCTCGGGGTTTACCTGGCTTGTGTATTCGTCTCCTTAATTGTTCTGGCCATACTGCTTCTTCCCCTCCCGTTAGGTTGGGTGAAATTATTAGCTAGTCTTCTTATATCACCTGTCGTCCTGGGCATTCTTTTTACTCCTTTTTTTCTGGTTTGGAATGACGAAACCAACCTCTCCGACCGGGCCAAATTGGTTATTTCCTTAGCCTACACCATTCTCTGGATCTCCGCCGCTTCCCTCTTTGTCTATCAGTTCATCAACACCCCCAAGCCTTTGCTCAACCCGGTTTTTACCTCTACTCTCACCCCGGATGAAATTATTATCTCCAATCCTGCATCGCATCCTTTCTACTCCTGTACTTTCTTTATTTCCGCCTCAGGTACCAGGCAGACTTACCAGTCATTCTTTACGCCTTTTATCCTGGAAAATTGTAAACGTCAGGGTACTGCCAAGCCTTTTCTGGAATGCCAAATTGACAATCGCATCAGTCTTTCACAGCTTTTTCCCAAGTCTACCACTCTGGACAAAATAGAGGCTGGTTCTGAAATCACTCTCAATTCTGACATATTTTACGCCGGTCAGACGCTTCCTTCTCTGAAATTTCTTTCTTCACATCAGCCGTCGGATATTTACTCCCTGTCCATTGTTTGCCAGCAGCCGAACGGGACAAAAATCTCCCAGACCTTAGTCTATTAGTACACGCACAAAAAATTACCCACAGTCGAAAACTCCTCCAGCCTCATTTTTGGCGAATAAAATGCCGACGCCGTCCCTCCGTCCAGGTTAATTGCGTTTTCCAGTTCCCATCCGAACATTTCTGCCGCTTCCCAGATTATGCTTGGCAACTCCTCCAGTCGCGGCCCGTCATAAACGGATTTACTGTCAAATATCGTCATTATTACCAGCTCACCACCCCGTTCAATTCCTGCCGCCATCCTTCTGGCCGGCTTATCTCTGGCCATATTCAGTTCCAAGACTCTGGCTTCTTCTATCAGCAGCGGTCCCGCCTGGACAGCCCAGGTGATATCTTCTTGCGGCTCATTTCTGCCAATTCCGTAACCACCTCCGGCCGTTTTCCACACAAAACCGTTCAGCAAAGAGCTGGTTTTGCTCACAGACATTATAGCTCCGTCAATTACCAGTAGTCCCAATGCGTTTCCTGCTTCGTCGTAAAATCCTCCGTTTATTCCTGCTGTACATCCTTTGTCTTTTACCAGTTGAGTGGTTTCCGCTTTTTCAATCAGGTTATTTACCAGCTTTACCTGCTGCTGATTTGATATTTTATATTCCTCTACTCCGTACTCTATGCCGTTTCTGGTCAATATTTTATCCTTCCTGTCGGTTTTTGGAGTTGCCGACGCCGTTTCCACCGGCATCTCAGATACTTTTTTATTTATAGACTTCCAGCCATAAACTCCCGCAATTGCTCCGCTTAATATTACTAAAATAATTACCAGTTTGGCCATACTTGCCAAATAATAATAAAACATATACCATAATTCCGCCTATGAAAATTTTAGGTATAGACCCCGGGACGGCTACTACGGGCTTCGGGGTAATCGAAGTCAACGGCAGTCAGGATTATTGGCTGGTCGATTTCGGATTGGTGAGCACCAACAAAGATTTGCCTCATGGTCACCGCCTCAATCTTATTTATCAGGGTATCAGCGATATCATAGTCAAACACTCTCCGGATGTTATTTCTATCGAGCGGCTTTTTTTTGCCACCAATGCTCTCACCGCCATCAGTGTCGGCCAGGCGATAGGCGTGATCAAGCTGGCAATCGAGCACCACCATCTTCCGGTTTTTGACTACACTCCAATGCAGGTAAAACTCTACGTTGGAGGCTCCGGCAAAGCCGATAAGACAGTTATGAAACGGGCTGTCAAAAAGCTTCTCCGTTTCCGGGAGAAAAAGGGCACCAAATCCCACTTCGACGACATGGCCGACGCTCTAGCGTTAGCTATCTGCCACGCCCGTAAAACCTTTAACCCGGTTTTGTCATCGCGCTCGCGAAGCGCAAGGACATAGTCCTTGGCGAACTTGAGGGATCCCTTTTTTTGTAAAATAGATTTGATGTTTAGGCAATTTATTTATTCTTTTATTCGGATATTATTAGTTTTATGGGTTTTAGGATTCACGGTTTCAGTGGTCAATGCCATAGTTGACCCTCTTTCCGTTCCCAACAATCGCATCGGGGTTCATATTCTCGAACCTTCGGAAATCGCTTCCGCCGCCAGCCTGGTCAACAGTTCCGGCGGTGACTGGGGTTACGTCACCATTCCCTTAAGGGCTGACGACCGGGACTTTGATAAATGGTCAGAATTTTTTACCTCTGCCACCCGTCTCCATCTCATCCCCATTATCAGATTAGCCACCTTTGCCGCAGGTCCTACCTGGGTGGCTCCCACGGTTCTGGACTTAGTCGATTTTGCCAACTTCCTGGCTGGGATGCCCTGGCCGGTCAAAAATCGCTATGTCATCCTATTCAATGAGCCCAATCACGCCGCCGAATGGGGTGGCACAGTATCCCCGCTGCAATATGTCAATCTTCTCATCGATGCCCACTTGATATTCAAAAGCCGGTCTCAGGATTTTTTTCTTTTGACCTCCGGGTTGGATATGTCCGCGCCCACCAATCATACATCTCTGGACGCTTTGCAGTTTTACCGTGCTCTCACCCTGCTTCAGCCCCGTTGGTACAGCTTCATTGATGGCCTGTCTGTTCACGCTTATCCCAATCCCGGTTTCGCTTCTTCAGTCAATTCCACTTCCCGCTACGGTATTACCAGCTTCCGATACGAAACTCAGCTGTTGCGTCGACTGGGATTTCCCCCCAAACCCGTTTTTATCACCGAAACCGGCCGACCGGGTTCAGCAGATTTTTTCCTACCTGCCTTGACTCAAATCTGGACTGACCCGGATGTTGTCGCCGTCACTCCCTTCCTGCTTTTTGCCGGTGCCGGTGAGTTTACCCGTTTTTCCTTGTTGGACACTTCCAAAAATCCTACCGCCGCCTACAATTCCCTATTAAATATCCCCAAAATTTCCGGTAGTCCTTTGTTGTCAGCTGTTTCTGCCCTCCGTCGCCTCTCCCTTTCCGGTGTCGAAATCAACGTTGAGATTGCCGATACACAGCCGCTGCGCACTGCCGGTTTGTCCGGCAGGTCGAAGCTGGACCCGGCAACCGGGATGCTGTTTGTTCCCCCTCCTTCCCAAACCGGCAATGTTCCCCGCCAGCTTACTCCCGATCAACCTGTAGACCAAGTTCTGGAAGTTCCCGCGGGTTTCACCTCCCTTTATGAAACCAAAGTCGGAGACGTTGTCAAAATCATTTCACCGTAAAAAAATTATGCTATACTTTAATCCAGAATGGAGGTGAGTACGTACGTCTAACCTCAAGGTAGGTTCTGTATCTCATTACTATGACCGCATCGGGGTAGCTGTAGTCGATTTAACCGGTGCACTGCATCACGGGGACCAAATATCCGTCACCGGACCCAATTCCTTCACTCAAACTGTCAGCTCTATGCAGGTTGAACATAATCAGGTTACTTCGGCAAAAAAAGGCGACACTATCGGTCTCAAAGTCGACCAGCCGGTCAAACCCGGTGACGAAATCATCAAAGTCTCCTGACTTTGATAAACCACTCTCATATGCGCTGGATTTCTGCTCCGGATATATCACGTCGGGTCAAACACTTGGCATTTCACTTGCCTTTTCCCCATCTTCACCCGGAACAAATATTTTGTTTCAGAAGCCAGGGTTCCAAAGGCCGGGCTACCGCCAGAATTTGGAGTTTGCCTGCCGTCTGGCAGCAGGCGTTAAATGTTTCAGCGGGTTATTGCTTGGAAGTCATTACCGAAAAATTTGACCGGCTCTCCCTTTCGGATCAGGAAAAAGTCCTCATTCACGAACTTCTTCACATCCCGAAAACTTTTTCCGGCGCCCTCGTTCCCCACCGTTCCCGCTTTGCCGGCCGCCGTACTTTCCGCCATTACCACGATGTTGTCGAATCTCTTTATCAAAAGCTTGTAGTCAAATCATTTACATGATCCCAAAAATTCAAGATTTTCTTAAAAATAGGGACCCCCAGCTTTGCGTCCTGGCCACCTCTTCTCTTACTGGAATCCCCCAATGCGCTGTTATGGGATACGCCGTCACCGACGACTTAAACTTAATTCTCTCTACTGACAAAACTTCACGAAAGGTTGTCAATATCAAAACCAATCCCCAAGTGGCATTAGTGTTTGGTTGGTTGTTTACGGAGCTAAACGTTCAGATACAAGGCGAAGCTCGGCTGATCGAAAGTGGACAGGAACTCAAAACGTGTGAAGAAATTTACTTTGCTTCTCATCCCGAATCTGTTGAGTTCAAAGGTTTGCCCGAAACTATTTTTATTAAAATTAAACCGCTTTGGCTCAGGCTCTCGGATTACTCTGTCGATCCGCCCCTGATCCAAGAGATGTCAATTTGATCTATGCTTATACTTCATGGTGAGGATCAGGTGGCTTCCCGGGAATTTTTTAATTCCCTCAAAACTCAAGCCGGGCAATCCGGCAAAAATATCCTGGAATATTCCGGGTTGGGTTTGAAAGTTACCGATTTGGTCACCGCTCTCAATACCTCTTCATTAACCGGAGCCGCAACCAGCATTTATATTACTGAACTTTTCACTCGCCGTACCGGGGCTGACCAACAGTCAATTATTCGGTATTTGCGTGACCATCCCGGCTGTGACGTTACTGTTTGGGAACCGAAAAATATATCAAACCAATTCAAAGAATTCCCCGCTTCTATCGTCCGTAAGTTTGATTTACCGAAATTTATTTTCAAATTTTTGGAAAATTTATCTTGGCCTTCCTTACGCTTGGCTCTGAATACATCCGACCCGGAATTGATTTTCTATCTTCTGGTGGCCCACGTTCATAAGCTGATTATGGCCAAAGACGCCGCCGGTGACTTTCCTTCCTGGCAGGCAGCTAAACTCAAAATCCAATCCTCCAAGTATACTTTTGATGAACTAATAACGATGAACGATGAACTCTTATCCATCGACTTTCACCTGAAAACCTCCCAACTTCCATATGACCTGAACACTGCCCTAGAACTTTGGTTAATGAAAAACATCTCCCCCTCTTACGGCGAAGACACGACCGAAGGAAGAATTTAAGAGGGGGACAAAGGGGGAGTTATTTCTTATTTTGCTCTTGAGTTATAGGCAGTCAAACTATAAACTAAAGGTATCTCATTTCAGGCCCCTCTCCTTAAATTAGGAGAGGCGAACGGAAGGGGTGAGGTTCTGCCTATGAAACTTTTTGGCACCAGCGGCATCCGCGGTCCGGCTGACACCTTGTTTACCGATGATTTCTGTCGCCGTCTGGGTTTCTCTTTCGGTTCCTGGCTCATCTCTCAGGGTAAAACCGGGTTTATTGCCGTGGCGATGGATCCCAGAGACTCCAGCCCCCGCATCAAGGCCGGTCTGATTATTGGTTTGTCAGCCTGCGGTTGGGAAATCGAGGATCATGGCGTTATTCCTACTCCCGCTTTGACTTATTACACCCAGAAATCAGCTCATATCGGCGGCGGTTTGATGGTCACCGGCAGTCACATTACCGCCGACTTAAACGGAGTCAAACTTTTTGTAAACGGCGAAGAAGTTACCAAAGACCACGAACCCCAAATCGAAGCCTCTTTTTCCCAATCCGTGCCTCCCGGGGATCCGTCTTCTTTAGAGCCTGTGGTTACCGCCAGCAATGCCGCCAGGGATCTATATTTGGACCTTCTCAAAAACTTGGCCGACCTGCCCTACCCCAAATGGAAAATAATTTTAGACACCGCCAACGGTACCCAGACCCAAGTCATGCGCCAGCTTCTTCCGGATCTGGGTTTGGATACAGACTGCACCGGTGATTGTGACATCCAGTCTCCCTATTTCGTCCCCCGGGATACGGAGACCCAAAATTCTTTCACCGATCTCATCCGTCATCTCCTGTCTTCTCATGCCGATCTGGGGGTTGGTTTTGACGTCGACGGAGACCGGGTCATTTTTATAGACGAAAAGGGCCGTTACGTTCCCGGCGATTTTTCTTGCTCCCTGCTTGCCCTTGCCAGTGACTCAGCTTCCATTGTCACTCCTATCAGTACTTCAGACGTCGTGGATGAAATAGGTAAAAAAGTCTACCGTACTCCTGTCGGTTCGACGTTTGTCATCGCCGCCATGAAACGCTTCGGGGCAAAGTTTGGTTTCGAGCCCAACGGAGGGGGAATTAGTTCTGAAATACTTTACGGCCGCGACGGCGGTACTACTCTGATAAAGCTTCTCAACCTTCTCAAAAACCAAAAGTTATCCCTCTCGTCTGCGCTGGACGCCCTTCCCAAATATCATCTCTTTCGTGACAAACTGGATTGTCCTTTTTCCCGCTACGATGATGTTTATCAAAAAGTCAAACAAAAATATTCCCGTTACCCCATCAATTCTCTGGATGGCCGGAAAATTGATTTCGGCGATCACAATTGGCTTCTTTTCCGCGGTTCCGGCAACGCACCGGAATTCCGGGTTTTTTCCCAAAGTCCGGATGTCAACCAGGCTGCCCGTCTTGCCCGGGAAGGCCTGTCACTGGTCAAAAGTGTCCTTCATCCCGACTCTTACCGTATTCCTTCCCCGGACATTCTTTCCGATCAGCTGATCAGACTTGATAGCCTCCGCGTAGGCGATTCTATTACCGCCTTTCCCGACCAGTGTGCCCAGGTAATAAAAGACATTAGCCTCCAGCACCCCCCTGCTTCCTGCTCTTTGGTTGACAATATTGTGGTTTCCGGTATGGGTGGCTCCGCGTTGGGCGGCCGGGTGCTTGCCAGCCTGGAACGGCAGGTTCTTAAAGTTCCTTTAGTCATCTCCACCGAATTCCACCTCCCCAATTTTGTCGGCCCCAAGTCCCTGGTGGTCATTTCCAGCTATTCCGGCAATACCGCAGAATCCATATCCGCCTTAGCCGAAGCACGGGCTAGAAATGCCCAGGTCTACATTTTAGCCAGCGGTGGCAAATTGGCCCAAATTGCCAAAAAAGACAATCTTCCCGCATATATTTTCGATCCGCTTCACAATCCCTCAGGTCAGCCCCGCATGGGATTGGGTTACAACATTATTTCCCTGGTTTCTCTTCTTTCCCGCTGCCGACTCATTAACTCCCTTCCCGAATTAAATCGTCTGCCGCAATTTCTAAAGGATCGCCAAGCCCATTCCGCTGAATTCTTCTCTCTGGCAGTTAAGTTAACGGCGAAAATTCCGGTTTTGATTGCCGCCGAACATCTCAAAGGCGCGGCCCATTGTTTTCGTAACCAGCTCAACGAAAATTCCAAGACTTTTGCCTGCCTGTTTGACTTGCCGGAAGCCAACCACCATCTTCTCGAAGGTTTAACACTGCCCAAAACCAATCCCCAAAATCTCCAGTTTATTTTTCTTTACTCTGACTACTATCAGGAGCAGATTAAAAAAAGGTTCACCTTAACTTCTCAGGTTATCCAAAAAAACAGTCTTCCCAGCCTCACTTTTTCTCCTTCAGGCCCAAACCCTCTCTTCGAGACTATGGATATGATTCAGTCCGGCAGTTACATCGCCTATTACCTGGCTTTAATAAACCGCATTGACCCGGGTCCCATCCCCTGGGTAGACTGGTACAAAGATGAAATACATAAAATGGTTTAAAGATTTGCGAAAAGTTGACATAGTAATTGCCGGTGGTAAAGGCGCCAACTTGGGTGAGCTTACATCCGCCGGAATCCCTGTCCCCCCCGGTTTCGTCGTTCTCTCTTCGGCTTATTTTGCTTTTCTTGACCACAATCAAATCCGCCTCAAACTGCATAAATTACTATCTGCGGTCGATGTTTCTGATTCTGCCCAGCTCCAAAAAGCTTCTCTGGCCGTAAAACATCTGTTGGATAGTGCCGTCATTCCCTCTGAAATTGCCAGGGAAATATTTTTAGCCTACGCCCGGCTTTCGCAAGGTAAAAGTCGTTATTCCGTCGCCGTCCGTTCTTCCGCCACTGCCGAAGACCTGCCCGACGCATCGTTTGCCGGACAGCAGGAATCATTTCTCAACATAACGGGAGACGCCAATGTCGTTCTCAAAGTCAAACAATGTTGGTTATCCCTTTTCAGCCCCAGGAGCATTTTCTACCGGGTCCAGAAAAAATTCGATCACTTCAAAGTCGGCATCGCTGTTCCGGTCCAGCAAATGATCCAGTCGGAAGTCAGCGGCGTCATGTTTACCGTCAATCCCATTACTTTAGACAAAGACAATCTTGTCATCGAAGCGGCTTACGGATTGGGAGATTACATTGTCCAGGGTGTGGTTACTCCGGACCATTACGAAATCAGCAAATCTTCAGGTCATATTCTGCAAAAACGTATCTCTATCCAGAAGGTAATGGAAACAAAAACCTCTTCCGGAGTCAAATCCTCCCCGGTCCCTGTCCGGCTTCAGGACAAGCAAAAGCTGTCCGATCATCTCATTCTCCAGCTGGCAAATTTAGGCAAGCAAATACACCGGCACTATTTTTTTCCTCAGGATATTGAATGGGCTCTGGCCAAAGGCAGCCTATACATTACTCAATCCCGTCCGATTACAACTTTAGTTAGTGAAAAGCCCCAAGCAAAGAACTTAGATCAATTGGGGCAATTAGAAATTCTACTAAAGGGTGCTCCCGCCTCTCCCGGTTTAGTCACCGGTCACGTCAGATTGGTTCCCGATATCCGCAATTTAAGTCGTGTCAAACCCGGTGATATTCTGGTTACGGATATGACTACACCAGACTTCGTTCCGGCTATGAAAACTGCAGCCGGTATTGTCACCAACCGCGGCGGCCAGACATCCCACGCCGCTATCGTTTCCCGTGAACTGGGAGTGCCCTGTGTCGTCGGCACATCAACTGCTACAAAAATTCTTACCGATGGTATGGTTGTCACCGTCAACGGCACTACCGGTGAAATTTTCAAGGGCGGTTTGATTCGCCCCTCCGTCCAGCTTCCGTCTGCAAAATCCGGTCTCCCGCCCCCGGATTCCCGCCTCAAAACCGCTACCAAAGTTTTTGTCAATCTGGCAGAACCCGACCTGGCTCCAAAAATTGCTTCCACCCACGTGGACGGGGTAGGTCTCCTGCGGGCTGAATTCATGATTGCCGGAATCGGCATTCACCCCAAGAAATTAATTGCCGATGGCAAAAGCCGGGTATTTATCAACCGCCTGGCTCGGGATCTTACCGTCTTCTGCCGTGAATTTAATCCGCGCCCTGTCATATATAGGGCTACCGACTTCAAAACCAATGAATACCGGTCTCTCAAAGGCGGTGACAAATTCGAACCGGTCGAATCCAATCCCATGCTGGGATTCAGGGGTGCGTATCGTTATATCAAAAATCCGGACGTCTTCAACCTGGAGCTGGAAGCCATCAAGCAGGTGCGGCAAAAACATCAGTTAAAAAATCTGCATCTCATGATTCCCTTTGTCTCTCATGTCCGTGAGCTGGTCGAAGTAAAAAAACTTGTCGCCTCAGCCGGCCTGTATCGTTCCAGTTCATTCCGGCTTTATATGATGGTGGAAATCCCCGCCAACGTCATCCTTCTTGATGATTTTATCGACGTCGGCATAGACGGCGTCTCTATAGGTAGCAATGACTTAACCATGCTCATTCTGGGCGTTGATCGGGACAATGCCGAGGTGGCTTCACAATTCTCAGAACTGGACCCGGCCGTTCTCTGGGCTTTGAAAAAAACTGTTACCACTTGCGCCAGACGAGGAATTTCCTGCGGTATATGCGGCCAGGCCCCCAGCGACTATCCCGATTTGGTGGAAAAACTGGTCACCTGGGGAATCGACAGTATTTCCGTCAATCCCGACGCTATTGCCCGTACCCGCGAAATTGTATACCATAGTGAGTTGAAACTACTTAACAAAAAAACCCCTCAGAGTTAAACCATGGCTAAATTAAAAAATTTGTACGCCCGGGAAATTCTCGATTCTCGAGCCACTCCCACTATAGAAACTGTAGCCGTCCTTGAATCGGGTCATTACGGTGTTTCTTCAGTTCCTTCCGGAGCTTTAAGCCCCACCGGTACTTACGAATCTATAGAGCTTAGGGATAATGATCCCAACCGTTATTTCGGCAAAGGTGTATTAAAAGCGGTAGGTTATGTCAATCAGGAAATTTCTGCCCGGCTTTTGGGTCAGGAATTCACCTCGCTTTCTCAAATAGATACCTGGCTTACCGAACTTGACGGCACTCCCAACAAAAGCCGTCTTGGGGCCAACTCTATTCTCAGCGTCTCCATGGCCTCAGCCAAAGCTTTGGCTTCCGCCGTAAACACTCCCTTATATCGCTATCTTGCCGCTATTGCCTCAAACACTTCCCCTCTGTTTATTCCTACTCCCGTCTTCAATATGATCAACGGCGGCCGTCATGGCGCGGGTAATCTTGATTTTCAGGAATTCCATATCATCCCCAACAAGAGTATCGGCAGTTTTGCCTCTCAGCTCCAAATCGGAGCGGAGATTTACCATACCATCAAAAATCTCCTCTCCCGCCGGGGAGCTATCCATAGCGTCGGTGATGAAGGCGGGTTTGCTCCCAATTTATTTACTAATCTCGACGCGCTGGAAATTCTCTCCCAGTCTATTATCGAGTGTCACAAAAAACCGACAGTGGATGTCGAACTGGGTCTTGATATTGCCGCCAATTCCTTTTTCCAGGACGGTAAATACATTATCAAAGACCGGTCGTCTCCTATGGAATCTGCTGAATTTATCGATTATTTGCACGACCTTAACAATCAGTACCATCTCAAACTTCTGGAAGATCCCCTCCATGAAGACGATTGGAAAGGCTGGATCCAGTTAACCCAGGATCTGGGAAGCACGACCACCATCGTCGGGGATGATTTTTTGGCCACGCACAAAGACAAAGTCACTAAGGCTATCTCGGAAAAAGCCTGCACCGCCGCTATTATCAAGCCCAATCAGGTCGGAACTGTTACCGAAACCATAGCGGTTGCCAAGACTGCTCGGGATGCGGGCTGGAAAATCAATGTTTCTCACCGTTCCGGTGAAACAAATGACACTTTTATCGCCGACTTTGCCGTAGGCATCGGCGCCGATTATGCCAAGTTCGGAGCTCCCGCCCGGGGGGAGCGCGTCGCTAAATACAATCATTTTCTTACCATCGAGGCAGAATTAGCTCAAAACCGCTCTTAAAGTGTGATATTTCTATGCCTGGTCCTGTCAAATCGGTAGTCCTAACCATCTTAGACGGCTGGGGAATCGCTCCCCCTGGTCAGGGAAATGCCGTTTCTTTATCTAACACTCCCAATATCTCTTCTCTTAGTTCCGCCTATGTGCATACCCAGCTCATTGCCCATGGTGAATCTGTCGGCTTGCCCAAACGCGAGCCCGGAAACACCGAGACCGGCCACCTGAATCTGGGTGCCGGCCGCATAGTTTATCAGGACTTGCCCAGAATCAACATGTCTGTAGCCGACGGTAGTTTTTTCCAAAATCCCGCACTTCTGGCCGCGGCAAACCATGTAAAGAAAAAATCCTCCCGTCTCCATCTCCTGGGTCTGATCGGCGGTGGGGGAGTCCATTCCGATTTGTCACATTTTTTTGCCCTCCTGCGTTTTTGTCACGAACAGCAAATTCCCCAGGTTTTTCTCCACCTGTTTACCGACGGCCGTGACTCTCCCCCCTCCGCCGCCATGACTTATGTAAAACAGTTGCAGACCGTTATGACCCGGGAGGGCGTGGGTAAAATAGCCTCTGTTATGGGCCGCTATTATGCTATGGACCGTGACTTTCGCTGGGATCGGACAGCCAAGGCCTATTCGCTTCTCACCGCCGGAATCGGTAATAAAGTCACTTCGATCGAATCAGCTATTTCCGCCAGTTATGTTTCCAACCTGACCGACGAGTTTATAGAACCGACTGTAATAGTCAACCCCGATTCGACCCCCGTAGCTTTAGTGGCAAATTCCGACGCCGTTATCTTTGTTAATTTCCGGATTGACCGTCCCCGCCAGCTCACCAAAGCTTTTGTCCTGCCTGATTTTGAAAAAACTGCCAATACTACCGGTTTCGACCCTTATGCCATCAAGTATCTCAAAAAACATGAGATCGATGCCGCCCAATTCAGCAAACAGGCTCCTTTTACCCGCAACGTTAGGCTCAAGGATCTGCTCTTTGTCACCATGACCGAGTATGAGTCCAATTTGCAGGTTTTAGATGCCTTCCCGCCCCAGGTAGTGGAAAATCCATTAGGCCGTGTAGTCTCCGATCACAATCTGCGCCAGCTCCGAGTTTCCGAGTCCGAAAAGGAAAGGTTCGTTACTTACTATTTCAACGGCCTCAGGGAAGACCGCTTCAGCGGCGAAGACCACATTATTATTCCTTCCCCCAAAGTATCCACTTACGACAAACAGCCTGAAATGTCTGCCCGGATTTTAACCGACCGGGTATTAACTGAAATCAGAAACCCCCGTTACGATCTGATCGTTATCAATTACGCCAACCCGGATATGATCGGCCACACCGGAAATATAAACGCCGCCGTCAAAGCCTGTGAAGCAGTAGACAGCTGTCTGGGTGATTTAGCCTCCACGGTTATTGGAGCCGACGGTATTCTGATTATTACTTCGGATCACGGTAATGCCGAGGAGATGATAAACATGGCTACCGGCGGTATCGATACCGAACACAATTCCAATCCTGTCCCTTTTATCGTAGCCGCCAACAGCTATCGCTTTTCCGCCCAAATCCCCCAGGGTATATTGGCTGATGTCGCTCCCACCGTCCTGTCACTGATGCACATCCCCATCCCCATCAACATGACCGGTAGAAACCTCCTCTCCTCCCTCCCCTCATCCTAAACATCACACACAAACATCACACACCCGGTGTGTGATTATTATACTCAGGCACATACACCAATACCGTAACCTCACCTTTAGCCTTCGTTGTTTCAGCTAAATAGTCTTCACCCTTCAAAAAACTTTCGTGAATTTTGGTCATCTCAGCAGCCACTACTACTTCTGCTTCCGGGTATCTTCCCTTAAGCGTCTTAAGCAACTTGGGCAACCTCACTGGAGATTCATAAATCACATGGGTCATGCCGGGGTTTAAATCCCAATCTTTTGGCAAAAATCCCCAAAACATGAATTTATTGGTGGGCAAACCTGATGCCGATAGTGCCGCAGCCGCAGCAAATGGACCAGGAATAGGGACAACCTTAAATCCTGCCTTCCTGGCCGCTCTGACGACCTTAAAACCCGGATCAGACAGTAGGGGAGTACCGGCATCACAAAGCAGTGCCACATCTCCCCGAGCCAGCTCCTCCAACACTCTGGGGACCATCATAACCTCGTTGAAATCCCGAACTGAAATAAATTTTTTTGTAAATAACTCCCCCTGGCGTCCCCCTCGTAAATTAAGAGGGGGATCATAGGGGGTGATACCTATAATTCCAGAATATCTCTCTCTCAAAATCTTCACTAATTGCCCAGTTCTCCGCGTATCTTCGCAAGCGATTACCGGTACCCCCAAAAGGGTCTTTATCGCTCGCAGGCTTATATCTTCCAGGTTCCCGATCGGGGTTGCGACTATATACAATATACCCATAAATCGTTTACCATTATAACTTGTGATTGATTTTATTCTCCATATAGATGTCCATCTGGGTGAGTTGATTTCCCACTATGGCCTGTTCGTTTACGTCATACTTTTCTTTATCATTTTTCTGGAAACCGGTTTTGTGATCACTCCCTTTCTACCCGGTGACAGCTTGCTCTTTGCCGCTGGTGCTTTTTCCGCCTTAGGCTCTCTTAATATTTACCTCATATTGTTTTTGCTTTTTACAGCCGCCGTTCTGGGGGATACTGCCAACTACTGGATCGGTCATTTCTTTGGACAAAAAATTATTGCCCACCCCAAAATTCCTATCAATCAGCAACATATTGACCAGACTAACGCTTTTTTTGCCAAATACGGCACCAAGACCATTTTTCTCGCCCGTTTTGTACCTATCGTGCGCACTTTCGCTCCTTTTATTGCCGGAATCGGCAAAATGCATTATTCCAAATTCATTACTTACAATATATTTGGAGGCCTGGTTTGGGTTTTTTCTTTTACCCTCGCCGGTTATTTCTTCGGCAACCTCCCCTCCGTAAAAGACAATTTTTCCATCGTCATCTTGTTTATTATTCTCATCTCAATCCTGCCCATGCTCTACCACTTCCTTCTCACCAAAATCCGTCACTAAACTCTAATTCACTACCCCGTACCTTCTGATAACTCCCACCACTTTTCCTTGAATTCTCACTTTATCACCGGCCACGAAAATAGGTGACATAGTAGAATTTGCAGGTTCCAGTCTGACCCGGGTGGCTTCCCTAAAAAACCTCTTCAGCGTGGCAAACCCGTTATCCAGAAGGGCTACGACCACTTCTCCGTCTCTTGCCGTCTCCGTCTGTTCTACCACTACGTAATCCCGGTCGTATATCCCGGCCTCTATCATCGAGTCGCCTTTTACCTGCAGCACAAAACACCGTTTCTTGGGTGATACCATCGCCGGCGGAACGCCGAAAGTTGCATTCGGGTCCGTAAACGGCTCAATCGGTGATCCGGCCGCGATAAAACCCAAAATCGGCAGCTCCACTGCCACCATCGAACTTGATCTTTGCGCTGTTTCTTTATCCAGAATATCTATACCCCTGACCGATCCTTCAAATCTTTTAATTACTCCTTTTTTTACCATTGCTCCCAGGTGTTCATGCACTGTCGCCAGGGATGATACTCCCAAAGCGTTAGCAATTTCCTGCAGGGTAGGGGAGTAGCCGTTTCTTTGGATATACTGGGCGATAAAGTCCAATATTTGCCTTTGCCTGTTATATAACGTTACCGGCATTATTACTATTAAAACCGAAGTTATCCCAAATGTCAAGTGTATGCAAATCTTAAGGCTTACTCCTCCCACCAGTGCCATAATCCCCTCAACCACGTTCCCGGGTTAAACCCCATCTTGCGGCTTAGTTCAGAATGATCAATTTCCAAAATCACTTTCGCACTCCCATTACTGCCACGTCCACCGTTAATCCTAACTTGATCAGAGATTAACGATGCCACCTGCGCAGCCGCTAAAATCTCCGCATCTGAAAAAACATTTCTTTCCGTGGCCCCATTATGCAAACTTCAGTAAAATGGGTATATCACCCTTTTTTTTACATTCAAGCCAATATATAATTACCGAAACATACCCAAATACCATGTTCAAACTCAAATCTCCCTACCAGCCTACCGGTGATCAGCCCCGGGCGATCCAAAAACTAATTTCCGGCCTGAAAGCTGGCGCCCGCCACCAGGTACTATTAGGTGTTACCGGCTCCGGCAAGACTTTCACCATGGCCAACGTCATCCAGGCTTTAGCTAGGCCGACTTTGGTAATCTCCCACAACAAGACTCTGGCGGCCCAACTCTATCAGGAATTCAAGGAATATTTTCCCGAATCTGCCGTTTCTTACTTCGTTTCTTATTACGATTACTATCAACCCGAAGCCTACCTGCCCGCCACCGATACTTATATTGAAAAGGAGACCGATATCAACGCAGAAATCGACAAGCTCAGGCTGGCCGCCACCACCAATCTTTTGACCCGCCGCGATGTGATTGTTGTGGCTTCGGTTTCCTGTATTTACAACCTCGGCTCACCGGTGGAATACGGCAAGTCTATTTTAGAGCTTGCCGTTGGGTTGAAAGTCACCAGGAATCAAATCGTTATGCGTTTAAATGATCTCCAATACTCCCGCTCGGATTTCGATTTTCGCCGCGGTACTTACCGTCTCCGCGGTGATATCATTGACATTTTTCCGGCCTACGAGGATACATCTGTTCGCATTCATCTTACCTCGGATGTAATCAGCAAACTGGAAAAAATCAACTCTCTAACTGGTGAAACGATATCCAACCCTAGCGCACCCCCTCTTACGGCGAAGACACGAGCAGATGGCGAGAAATTAAGAGGGGGTGAAGGGGGAGTTATTATTTACCCCGCCAAACACTACCTTGCCCCTCAAGAAAACCTCGAAAATACTTTTTCCCAAATTCGCCTCGACCTCGATCTTCAAGTTTCCAGCCTCAAAAAATCCGGCAAACTTCTTGAAGCCCACCGCCTCAACCAGCGTGTCACCTACGATCTCGAAATGATTGCTCAGTTGGGATACGTCAACGGCATCGAAAACTATTCCCGCTATTTCGATGGCCGGTCTCCCGGTGATCCTCCGTATTCGCTACTTGATTATTTCCCCGCAGATTATCTGCTTATCATCGACGAATCTCACATTTCCATTCCCCAAATCAGGGGGATGTATCATGGGGACCAATCCCGTAAACAGACTCTCATAGATTTCGGTTTCCGCCTCACCTCCGCTTTGGACAACCGCCCGTTAAAGTTCGAGGAGTTCATACGGCGAATGGGTCCTGCGATTTACACCTCCGCCACTCCCAATGACTGGGAGCTGTCCCAGAGCACCGGCCATGTAGTCGAACAGCTCATCCGCCCCACAGGTCTGGTTGACCCCCAAATTACGGTTTTACCCGCCACCGGCCAAATTCAGGATCTGATATCCAGGATCCGGGATCTGACATCCAAAGGTCAGCGCGCGCTTGTGACCACTCTCACCAAGCGTATGGCCGAAGACTTAGCAGATTATTTAAAAGAGCAGGGTATCAAAGTCCATTATCTTCATTCGGATGTCGATACCCTGGAGCGTCTGGATATTCTTTCAGATCTGCGTGGCGGCACTTACGACGTGGTCGTGGGCATTAATCTCCTTCGGGAAGGCCTGGACCTGCCGGAAGTTTCCTTAGTTGCTATTCTCGACGCCGATAAAGAAGGTTTTTTGCGCTCCAAGACTTCCCTTATTCAGACCATGGGTAGAGCCGCCCGTCATGAGCAGGGCCGGGTGGTGATGTACGCGGATTCCGTCACCGCGTCTATGGCGGAGGCGATCTCCGAAGTATCCCGCCGGCGTGACATCCAGCTCGACTACAACCGTAAACAACATATTACTCCTGTCAGTATTACCAAGCCCATCCGAGATCGGATTGTGGAAAAAGTTATTGATACACCTGTCAAATTCGATCCCCGCGATATTCTTTCCGGCAAAACGACGGATGTGGTAGACGTCGACCCGGATAAATTTGCCCAGCTGGTCCCTTCGGACCAAACCAGGTTAATAAAAATCATGTCCCGCCAAATGCGTCTTGTCGCCGGGGAATTGGATTTCGAGACCGCCGCCCGCATCCGCGACAAAATCCAAGATCTCAGTCATCACCCCTAAACTTATTTTTTCTTTCTCCTCACGAAAAATTCATCGACTTCTTTCAAACCTCTCCCGATAAAAACACCGGGTGCTTCAAATATCTCATAAGCACCAACAAAACCCACCATTAACGACGCTAATGCGGTAACTGCAATCACCGATAGATACCTTCCTTCTTCGGACAATTCCGCCGCTTCTCTTCTCCACTTTCCTATCAGATATCCCGTATCTTGAAACAATTCTGATGCCATTTGTTTCCAATCATACCATGTCCTAAATATTCTTCAGAAAAATCTTGACAACTTCCTACTCTCTATGGGATAAAATACAAATGCCGTCTGCCGAATTTTGCAAAAACTGGTCCCCTAAGACCCCTTTTCACCGCGATCAGGGTAATCAACAGCAACCACCGCCCGAAAAAAAGCCCGAGTGTCAAAAAAAACATGTCACCCGCGACCACCGCTGCAAAAAACCTCCTAAATAAGTTGTCTCCTGCCACTTGAACAAAACCCGAAACCCGCTGTAAAATAAGTACTTCTATTTTTCACTAACCATCTCCCCCTCTTACGGCGAAGACACGACCGAAGGGAGAAATTAAGAGGGAGATTGGAAACTTATGCCTGACTTCATTCACATTCGCGGCGCCCGCGAACACAACCTAAAAAATGTCGACATCGACATCCCCAAAAACAAGCTGGTGGTTTTCACCGGTTTATCCGGTTCCGGTAAAAGTTCTCTGGCTTTTGATACTATTTATGCCGAAGGCCAGCGCCGCTATGTCGAGTCTCTCTCCTCTTATGCCCGCCAGTTTTTGGGCATCATGGACAAACCTGACGTGGACCAAATTACGGGCCTTTCTCCCGCTATTTCAATCGATCAGAAGAGCGCTTCTCACAATCCCCGGTCCACCGTCGGTACCGTTACCGAAATCTATGACTATCTCCGTCTCCTGTTTGCCCGGATCGGACACCCACACTGTCCTGTCTGCGGCCGCGAAATATCCCGTCTCTCCGTCCAGCAGATAGTGGATAAAATTCTCCAATTAGGTCAATTAGAAATTAGCAATTCCAAAACCGCCAGGTTCCTTCTCCTTTCTCCCGTTGTCCGGGACAGAAAAGGGGAGTTTACGGAGCTTTTCAGTAGTCTTCGCCAAAAAGGTTATACCCAGGTTCGCATCGACGGTCAGATCATGGGTCTGTCTGATGATATTTTCCTTCTAAAAAACAATAAACACACCATCGACGTCGTTATAGACAGACTGGTAATTGATAAAAAAAATCTTGATCAAACCACAAAAGTCCCCCCTCTTACGGCGAAGACACGAGCAGAAGGCGATAACTTAAGAGGGGGAGAAGGGGGAATTATAAGCAGTGACCTCCGCACCCGTCTCTTCGATTCCGTCGAGCAGTCCACCAAACTTTCAGAGGGATTATGTATTTTAGCCCAGGTCCTGGACAAATCTTTTGATCTGCCCGAGAAACCAAAGGTATTAAAAGATCATCTCTTTTCCGAACGTTTCTCTTGTCCCTTAGACAACATGTCCCTGCCGGAAATAGAACCCCGGATGTTCTCTTTCAATTCACCTCACGGCGCCTGTCCTACCTGCACCGGCTTGGGAACATTACTCAAAATCGATGACCGTCTTATCCTCAACCCCAATCTCACCATCAGTGAGGGCGGTGTTCTGCCCTTTGCCAATATTTTTTCTTACGATTCCTGGTTCGCCCGCAAAGTCAGCCAGGTTATTCCCATCCGTATCCCTATCAAAGACCTCACCCCGGCTCAAAAAAATTACCTTCTTTATGGTGATAGGTCGAACAACTGGGAAGGTGTCATTCCCAATCTTACCCGCCGTCACAAACAGACCCAGTCCGATTTCATCCGTATGGAAATCGAAAAATTCATGCGCAAGGAAATCTGCCCTTCCTGTCAGGGGGCCCGTCTTAAGCCGGAAGCACTGGGAGTCACCATATTTGGGCAATCGATTGTAGAAGTTACCAGCCTATCAATTTCCCAAACCTTAGAATTTACCAAATCTCTTATTAATAACTTCCCCTTACGTCCCCCTCTTACGGCGAAGACACGAGCAGTAGGCGAGAATTTAAGAGGGGGATCAGAGGGGGTGTTATTGAACAGCCGTGAACAGGCGGTTTCCACCCCTATTATCAAAGAAATAGCCGAGCGCTTAAATTTCTTAAAATCCGTAGGTCTGGATTATCTGACTCTTGACCGTCCCGCCAATACCCTTGCCGGCGGAGAATCCCAGCGTATCCGCCTGGCTTCCCAGATCGGCAGCGGCCTATCAGGAGTTCTCTACGTTCTTGACGAGCCCTCCATTGGCCTGCATCAGAGAGACAATCGCCGCCTTATTGACACCCTAAACCGCCTTCGGGATTTGGGCAATACGGTCATTGTGGTCGAGCACGACCGGGAAATGATGCTCTCCAGCGACTGGATTATCGACTTCGGTCCGGGTGCCGGTGATCACGGGGGCAGAGTTATCGCTTCCGGTACCCCGGCCCAAATCATTCGTAACCCGAAATCATTAACCGGTCAATATTTATCCGGGAAAAAATCCATAACCTTCACTAATAACTCTCTCTTGCGTCCCCCTCTTACGGCCAAGGCACGAGCAGAAGGCGAGACATTAAGAGGGGGATTGGAGGGAGCGTTAAAAGTCGTAGGTGCTTCCGAACACAACCTCAAGGAGATTGATGTCGAATTCCCTCTAGGCAAATTCATCGTCGTGGCCGGTGTCTCCGGTTCCGGTAAATCGACTCTGCTGATCGATATTCTTTACCAGGCTCTTGCGGCAGAATTAAATCCCGACCACAAAGAAAAACCCGGCAAATTTAAGAATCTGGAACTATCCGGATTGAATGATCCAAATGAACAAATGGTTAAATGGATAAACCGGGTTATACTCGTAGATCAGTCTCCTATCGGCCGCACGCCCCGCTCCAACCCTGCGACCTATACCGGTCTTTTTACCCCTATTCGGGAGTTGTTTGCCCATACTCCCGAAGCCCGTGTCCGGGGTTATCTTCCGGGCCGTTTTTCCTTCAATGTCAAGGGGGGCCGCTGCGAAAATTGCCAGGGTGAAGGTCAGATAAAGATTGAGATGCAATTTTTGCCCGATGTATACGTCACCTGTGAAATTTGCCACGGCTCCCGCTATAATTCCGAGACTTTGGAAGTTCACTTCAAAGACCGCCACATCGCCGACGTCCTGAACATGACTGTAGAGCAAGCTTTGGATTTTTTTAAAGCTATACCGCAAATTTCGGAAAAACTCCGGACATTAAAAGACGTTGGACTCGAATATATCCGCCTGGGCCAGCCGGCCCCCACCCTCTCCGGCGGTGAAGCCCAGCGGGTCAAGTTGTCTTCAGAGCTTTCAAAACGGGCTACGGGAAAAACCGTTTATATTTTGGATGAACCCACTACGGGGTTGCATTTTGCCGATCTCGAAAAACTCCTCCTGGTATTAAAACGATTAGTCTCCACCGGCAATACTGTTATGGTCATCGAACACAACCTGGATGTCATAAAAAATGCCGATTGGGTAATAGAGTTAGGCCCCGGGGGAGGGGACGACGGGGGACAGCTCATTGCTGCGGCAACTCCCTCTTCTCTTGCCAAAATCAATTCCTCCCCCACCGGCCAATACCTAAAATAACCCCTCCATCACCCACCATCACCCATCATCACACACCGGGTGTGTGATAATAATATTTGTCATGCCCAGACGTGCGTATCCATTAATATCCGGTGAAATCTATCACGTCTATAACCGCACCATTGCCAACCAATCAGCATTTACTTCAGAAAATCATTTTCAACGCGCCGTCAACCTTATTGATTTTTACTGTCGTTCCCAAACACCTATCCGTTATTCCTACTTTATCAGGCTAACTCTCAAAACCCAAACAGAAATCCTTTCCTCTCTTAGCAGCTATCGTTCGAAAATTATTTGTTTCTGTCTCATGCCTACTCATTTCCATTTTTTACTCAATCAATCCTCTGACGAGGGTATAAAAAATTTCATCCACGATTTTCAAGACAGTTATGTTAAATACTTTAACATCCTGAACAGAAGGAATGGAGCTCTTTTCCAAGCTTCTTTCAAAGCCGTCAGAATCACGTCAGGTCCCCAGTTTCTCCACGTCAGTCGGTATATTCATCTAAATCCCTACTCTTCCGGTTTGATAAAAAACCTGAATCAGCTGGTCAAATATCGCTGGTCTTCTTTCCCCTGCTATGCTGATCAAATCAAATACGATTTTCTGAACATTCAACACCTTATGAATAATTTCACTGATTTAAATTCATTTTTATCCTTTACTTTAAACCAGGCAGAATATCAAAAAACCTTAAATTTTATCAAACACCACTAATCATCACACACCGGGTGTGTGATTATCGTCAATCGAACCTTTCATTGTACAATTGCTTCATGAGTCCCAGATGGTTTTCTGCACTTGCCTTTTCCCTGTCTCTTTTTTTTTCAGTCTCACTCGCCCATTCTGCGCCGGACTTCAAAACTTCTATCATTCTTGACTACAAATACCTGCCTTCCGGTAAATCGCAGGTTACCCAGCAGGTCACTCTGACCAATCTCACTTCCCAAATATATGCTTCTTCATATCAGCTTTATTTTCAGGGTGAACTGCCTAAAAATCTCCGTGCTTTTGACTCCGCGGGAAACCTGAAAACTTCAATTTCCACCGGGTCACCTGAGTCCTACCTGGTCAACATCGAGTTCAACCAACCCTTGGTAGGGCGCGATCAGACCCGCAGCTTTTCCGTAACTTATGAAGGTCAGCCGGCGGTTCAAAAAGGTCAAATTTGGGAGCTAAACCTTCCCAAGATATCCAACCCTGAATTTGCCCAAAACTATACTTTCCGCCTGCAGACTCCATCGGCCTTTGGTCAACCGGCGTATATTTCTCCGCCCCCGTCCGCCTCCTCCACCCTCCCCGGATACAACGTTTTCACTTACCCGGCCCAAGCGTTATCCCAAACCGGGGTAGTTGCCGCATTTGGCGATCTCCAGGTTTTCAATTTTACCCTCAACTATTCCCTCCAAAATACTTCTTCGCAAAATGAACAGTTCGAAATAGCCCTGCCTCCCGATACTGCCTACCAAAAAGTTTCGTATAGCTCCATTTCCCCCTTGCCGCAAAACGTCTCTGCCGATACAGACGGCAACTGGTTGGCTGTGTTTGACATCCCGCCTAGTTCCCCGCTTTCGGTCACCGCTTCAGGCCAGGTGCATATTCTGGCCCAGCCTGATCTTCATTTTCCCGGGAATATATCACCGGATTTTCAGCCGCTTTTACAATCCGACGATTATTGGCCTGTAAACGACCCCCGTATTACCTCCTTGTCTCAAACTTACCGTACCCCTCAGGATATTTATAATTACGTGGTCAAAACTCTGTCTTATGATTACTCGCGTCTTGACTCATCTTCCGACCGGCTGGGGGCTCTTGGTGCCTTAGACGCTCCCGCAGCCGGTCTCTGCCGGGAGTTTACCGACCTTTTTATCACTCTGGCCCGTGCCTCCGGGATTCCCGCCCGCGAAATCAACGGTTTTGCCTATACCACGGATTCCCGCCTCAAACCCACCAGTCTGAAACTGGATACTCTCCACGCCTGGCCGGAGTATTGGGACCAAAATTCCAAAAACTGGATCAGCATCGATCCCACTTGGGGACGGACCACCGGCGGGATTGATTATTTCCATAAGTTTGATTTCAATCATTTTGCTTTTGTCATCCACGGCCGGGATTCTCAATACCCTGTTTCCGCCGGCCTTTACGATTCGGTTACTGCTTCAAAAGACGTTTCTGTTGAAATATCCGCCTTTACGGCCTTCCCCGAACCGTCCCCCCGCATCTCCTGGATTGCACCGCGTCAATTGCTTCCCTGGTCTGTTTTTCCCGCCTCCGTTACCTTCTCCAACCCTTCCGGAGTAGCTCTGTATAATCTGCCCCTGAAACCCAACTTTACCCGTCTCAAGTCAACTGTTTCTCTCCCCGAAACAATTCCGGTTTTACCTCCTTTTTCCAGGTTAGACTATCCCCTGGATCTGTCTTTTTCTCCCCTCACCACTTTTTCCGCCAAAAGCCTTTCCTTTACCCTTGGCACCCAAACGGTTAAGTATAATGTCTCTGTTAAATCTCTGTCTGCCTGGTATGTTCTCGTCATCATCGCCGCCAGCCTCGGTGTTGTCGTTATTGCGGCAGTTACCCACCACCTCTGGAGTCTATATTTTCAAAGACGTCTCCGGCGGGATTCTTTACGTTGGTAAAGCCAAAAATCTAAAAAATCGGGTATCTTCTTATTTCCGCTCCCCGGAGAAGCTTGGCCTCAAGACAGCTCAGCTGGTCCGCAATATCCGTAGTCTGGAACACATTGAAGTCGGTTCGGAAACGGAAAGTCTGCTCCTGGAAGCCCGTCTTATTTCCAAATTCCGCCCTCCCTACAACTTGGCCTCCAGAGACGATAAATCTCCTTATTATATCCACATTACCCGCGAGAAATACCCCAAACCGGTTATTACTCACCAATCCCGGAAAGCGTCAGCCGGTCCTTTCCTAACCCGCTTTATTCCTACCAGGATTTTGCGCCAGTTTCGTTCTGTTACACCTTACTGCTCATCCCCTCGTCCCGTTACCAAACCTTGTCTCTATTCCCATCTCGGGTTATGTTCTCCCTGCCCGGGACAAAATCTCAATCCCCACCAAATTTCACTTTACCGCTCCAATATTTCCCGTCTCCGCCGCCTGCTCTCGGGTCAATATAGCTCCGTTTTGCGCTCGTTAAAAAAAGACATGCTCCTCTGTGCCAAAAAAATGGATTTCGAAGCCGCCTCTTTGCTTCGTGACCGTATTTCTGCTCTCAACCAGCTCCGATCAACACCGGTTTCTGCCGACGAATACCTAGCCAACCCCAACCTTGTTCAGGACCAGCGCCAACAAGCTCTCAACTCTCTCCGGTCTGCCATAAACCATGAATTCATAACTGACAACCCTTTGCATCGTATCGAAATGTACGATGTTTCCCATCTTCGCGGGCAATCCGCTACCGCCGCCATGACCGTCGCTTACGATGGTTATGTCAACTCCCGCCTTTATCGTCATTTTACTATCAAGAAAGCCCCTTCTGACAATGATGTGGGTATGCTGACAGAAGTTCTTGACCGTCGCCTCCGCCGCACTGATTGGCCGCCCCCCGACCTGATCGTTCTCGACGGAGGCCGTCCTCAGTTGTCCATCATTCCTTCTCTAAAACATATAACCTATAACCTGCCCCCCATAATTGCCCTGGCAAAGCGTGAAGAAACGATCATTATTCCGCTCTCAAGTGGTTTCAAAGAAATCCGCCTCGACCGTTCTCATCCCGGCCTCCGCCTTCTCCAGCATCTCAGGGACGAAGCCCACCGCTTCTCACGCCGCTTGCACCACAAACACCGCCTTACAAGCCAGATTTTGACTTCTGCCAAGTCTTAGACTTAGACTGTTATCATGCTCCGCCTTCTCCTTCGTTCTATCGCCATCAATTTAGCCAGCATTTATATTGCCGCTCAGGTTCTCTCCAGTATTATTTCCTATGTTGGTGGTACGCAGACTTTACTTTTGGCCGCTCTTACTCTGGCCGCTGTAAATCTTTTCGTCCGTCCTGTGATCAACCTGCTTCTTTTGCCTATTCATTTGGTCACTCTCGGCCTTTTCCGCTGGGTTAGCAATTTAGTTACTCTTTATTTAGTCACTTGGTTAGTTCCCGGTATCCAAATCCATGCCTTTACTTTCCCCGGTCTCAACCTGAGGTATCTCATTATTCCTCCGCTGCATTTCTCCGCTTTCGGGGCATTTATGGTAGCCACTCTAATCCTCACCCTCATCTTCCATTTCCTTTACTGGCTTCTGCAGGACTAGTATAATCACCTCTTATGAAACTCACCCTTACTCTCCTTCAGCTGGTTATTGGTTTGGCTGTCACAATTCTCATTTTGATTCAAGCCAAAGGCACGGGTCTGGGCCGTACTTTTGGGGCCCAAATGTACCATTCCAAGCGCGGTGTTGAAAATCTGGTCTTTAAATCCACTATCTACCTCTCTGCCATTTTTGTCTTGACGGCTGTCATCGCCCAAATCCTGTCCTAAACCACTTTCTTCATGTACAAAAAATTCAGGTTCACCCTCCGCTTCCTGGTAGCACTTATGAAAAAAAACCGTTTCGCTCTTTCATTCGGACTGATTTTAGCTATCGTCATCTCCTGGTTGTTACCTAAATTGCTTCCCTTGACCAACCGCTTCGGCCACACCCGCCATATTGGTCTCATCGGCCGCTATACCATCACCGATCTTCCCAAGGATATTCTCCAGCGGGTCAGCTTAGGGTTAACGACCCTTGACGCTTCCGGATCTGCGTCCCCGGCTCTCGCCACCGGCTGGCAGGCTACAGACAGCGGTAAAACATATATTTTTGATATCGATACTTCTCTTCATTGGCAGAACGGCGAACCTGTCAAAAGTCAGGATATCAAGTACAATTTTCGCGACGCCGAAATTGTTTATCCCGATTCTGGGCATTTGGTGATCAAACTCGACGATTCGTTTTCTCCCCTGCCTTCAGTCGTATCCAGGCCTGTACTCAAATCAACTGGGTTTCTGGCCCTTCTTAGCCGCCCGCGCCTGGTCGGCGTGGGCAGTTACCAAATTGGTTCTTACCGCAAAAACGGCAGTCTCTTAACGACATTGACCTTATTCCCGGTCAAACCCCGGTCAAATCTTCCCAACCTTGTATACCATTTTTTCCCTTCAGCCCAGATCGCTCGTACCGCCTTCAAAATGGGATTGGTGGACGAACTCAATCATCTCACAGATGTCGGCGATCTGGCGTCCTGGCCTAACCTCACTCTCGATAGCAACCCTCTTTTCGATAGATTCATTGGAGTGTTTTTCAACACCGATGATCCGTTTCTGTCGGGCACTTCAGGTAAGAATTTCCGCCTGGCCCTTTCATATGCCATCGACAAAAATCGCTGGCCCCATCGGGCTTTCGGTCCCATTCCTCCTTCCTCCTGGGCTTACAATCCCGACGTCAAAAAATACGACTTTGATCTTGACCGCGCCAAAGACTTGTTATCCAAGGTGGAGAAACTACCCGATAAGTTCACTCTCACGACTGTACCTATATATGCAGGTTTAGCCGAACAGTTGAAATCGGATTGGTCCGGTCTCGGACTTCAGGTTTCTATTTCCATCTCTCCTGAAATACCCAATCAGTTCCAGGCCTTGTTAATCGCCCAGGCTATCCCTTCTGACCCAGATCAGTATCATCTCTGGCATTCGACCGCGGAAGTCACCAATCTCACCCGCCTCAAAAATCCCCGCATCGACAAGCTTCTCGAAGACGGCCGGACTACCATGGAGCAGAACTCCCGTAAAATCATTTATTCCGATTTCCAAAAATTTCTGGTCGAGGAATCTCCAGCAATTTTCCTTTACTATCCGGACACCTATACCGTCTCCCGCACCCCTTGACAACCTCTTAGCACTCGTAGTATAAAAGTGCTAAAAGCTTGCCCCTCCTAATCTTTAGCGGAGGGGGGAAAGGAGGTGATAATAACGCTACCGGAACTCCTGGAGGAATTACCATATCCGAAGATGACAAAAATGTTTTTGTTTCTGCCTCACTTCCTGGAGTTGCCGAAAACGATATTGACGTCACTTTTGACAAAGGTTCTCTCTGGATCAAAGGTGAATCCAGGCAGGAAGAAGAAAATAAAAAACTCAAATACTACCGCAAGGCCACCAGTTCCTTCTCTTATCGTGTTGCCGTACCGGGAGAACTCGATCCTAATGTTGAACCGGACGCTGCTTACAAAAATGGGGTCATGACCGTAAAATTTACCAAGACTCCCGCTTCCCAACCCAAAAAAATCACCGTCCGATCAAAAAAGTAATCGTTTTTCGGGAGGGTCAGATGGTAAAATCCCTTCATGTCCCTGACCCTCCCGGTTATTACCACAGCGGCCCTGATCGACAGCGTCAATCCCTGTGCTATTTCGGTTCTTCTTCTGACCATCGGTTTTCTTCTCAGTCTGGAAAAATCCCGCCGGGAAATATTATCTATTGCCGGTCTTTACATTTTAGGTATTTTCGTCACCTACATTCTTATTGG